>OLHV01000025.1_pt1 | contig 125039 bp, 94 predicted proteins | sample 1609391 | NCBI WGS metagenome assembly OLHV01 (sample SAMN05416805, study PRJEB24817) | seawater metagenome | isolation source: Sea water | place: Canada:Atlantic | collected 2013-07 | reverse complement strand
GATATCAACTGCTAACAAGTACAGGCAAGCGACGCCAAAAAGCGGCGCGCCTGCTTTAGGCGTTATATTTCAAGGAGTGAACTTTGGAGCTCGTAATAGGGAATAAAAATTACTCGTCATGGTCGTTAAGGCCTTGGCTACTTTTGTCAGTCCACGAGTTACCCTTTAAGGAAGTGCGGATTCCGCTGAATCAAGACGATACATACGCGGCGCTTGCCCAGCATACCGATGCAGGGAAAGTCCCGGTGCTTAAAGACAAGGACTTTGTCATCTGGGATTCGCTGGCAATTTGCGAGTATATTTCAGAGCAGTATCTGGATGGCCGCGGATGGCCAAGTTCCGTTCGTGCACGAGCGGAAGCAAGATCTTGCTGCGCAGAAATGCACTCGGGTTTCACAGAAATTCGAGGCCAATTGCCAATGAATTGCCGGGCAATAGGCCGCAAGATCCCTCTCAATGCAACTCTTGAACGAGAGGTGGCTCGGATAGACCAAATCTGGTCACAGTATCGAGAAACCTACTCGAGTGCCGGCCCTTGGTTGTTCGGTGAATTCTCTATTGCAGATTGCATGTTCGCACCAGTTGCGTCGCGATTTAAAACCTACGGGATCAAGGTCTCGGCGGTATCTTCAGAATATTTGCAGTTCGTCCTCGACCATGAACAGATGAAGGAGTGGGTTAGCCAAGCTCACGGTGAGCCCGAAACCATAGGCGTGTCCGAGGTAGGAATATAACAATCACAGGCACGACGACGCCTACTGCATTGCGGCTTCGCCTCCATTCCGCAGCCGCGCATGCTGTTGGCGTTAGCATTCCAAGGAACCTTATGAGTATTCGTCCAGCAATTGAAACTGATGTGCCACAGATAGCTGGCTTGGTGAAGTCACTTGCACATTACTACCTTGACGATCCAAGCGGAGAATTACCTTCATGGCTTGACGATACGTTGACCCATGAAGCGTTTACATCAAGAATTTTTGATATCGAATACCTGAACTTCGTATTCGAAGAATCTGGTTCAATAGCCGGTTATGTCTCTATAAAGGGAGCTGGGCATCTTTACCATTTGTTTGTAGCAGAGGCGTCACAGGGTAAAGGTATATCTCGTCTACTGTGGGAGCATGTTAAAAAACATTGCCAGTGCAACAGCTTCGCTTTACGGTCGTCCATTTACGCAGTACCTATCTACAAACGGTTTGGTTTCTCAGAGTCAGGCCCTGTTGGAACTAAAGATGGCGTATCATTTCAACCAATGGAGCTTCGTAGTGAATGCTAACAAGGCCAATCACAGCGACAGCTTTTTCGTTGCGGCTTCGCCTTCACTGCAAAGCTGCGTGTGTTGGCAACGTTAGCCATAAAAAGGAGAATTCGAAATGCGAGCCCATTACTTACAGCATGTACCATTTGAAGGTTTGGGAAGTATTGAATCCTGGCTACAAAATACTGGGTATGAAATATCAAGCACTCAGTTTTTCAATACGGGAGTTCTCCCCGATATCGAAGAGTTTGATTTTCTTATTGTCATGGGTGGTCCAATGAGCGTCAACGACGAAGCAGAACACCCTTGGCTTGTAACAGAGAAGAAATTCATTAGAAGAACTATTGAGGCGGGTAAACCTGTTCTCGGTATCTGTCTGGGCGCACAACTCATTGCTAATGCACTGGCTGGTAAGGTTTTCTCAAATTTAGAAAAGGAAATTGGGTGGTTCCCCGTCGAAGCGGTTGAATCGGAAAGTGCTTCTGTATTTCGGTTTCCTAAAGAAACGGAAGTATTCCATTGGCATGGTGAAACCTTCAACTTACCAAAAGGTGCAGTTCAAATAGCAAAGAGCAAAGGTTGCGAAAATCAAGCCTTCCAAATCAGCAATAATGTTATCGGGTTGCAGTTCCACTTGGAAACTACACCTCATTCAGCGCAAGCAATTGTAGAGAATTGCAGAGATGAACTTGTTGAGGGCGAATACATCCAATCTGAGGCAGAAATTTTATCTGTTTCTGCGGAGCGCTATTCATCAATAAATAAGGTAATGGGTAGTGTTCTCAAGTACCTGCATGAAAACAATGTCTAACAAAGCGTTGCACCGGACAAGCCGGTGAACGCGGCGTTAGCTGTCCAAAAATAAATCAGGCAATTTGAAGCATGAGTGGATATATAATTTATAACTACAATGTTGTTGATAAGGAACGAATCAATGAACTTGGGCCGTTATCCTTACCGATCATAGAAAAATACGGGGGTGAATTGGTCGTTGCTTCCACTGTAACCAGCCTTGAAGGCTCGCCATACTCTCATATGGTTGTGTATAAATTTGCTAGTAAGGAAAGAGCGCTGGCTTTCTACGAGTCAGAAGAAAGCAGAGAGTTATCCAAGCTAAGGAATAAAGTTACTGAAGGCTTCGTTGTAATTGTTCCAGAGTATGGTCATGATTAAACTACAGCTAACCAGGCAATCAAAGATCGCCCACAAAAGAGCCTGTGGGCTGGACCTCAACTGCTGCGCAGTTTCGGCCCTTTATCGCAGGCGTTAGCTGTCAAAGGAGTTTTCGTGTATTCAAATAAATCCGCATTGCTTTTAGATATGAATAGTACGTTTATGTTTGGTGAGGATAATTTCGGTATTGATGAAGATTTTTCTAAGTAATAATAAACAAGACAGTCTTGTTAAGAAAAAAGACCATCGGTTTTCCGCATTAAATTTCACCGTTAAGATTTTCCATAGGGGAGTTGGTTCAAGATGTAGGAACCTGCTTTTTTTGTACGAATAGGCAGTTTTTAGGCGAGTTGGTATCTCAGAGGTTTCTGATGTGAGTTGTTGCTTTGTAATTGGATCGGTAAGACTAAGAAAACCGTAGTTTACAGGCCTGAATTCCGGCGGTTCGCCTTCGTTCTCGTTGTTCACCCCAGAAGAGGGATATTTTAGATTTCACTTCATCGACGGCACCAACGATGCCTTTAAATTCAGATTCAAAGTTTTGTGTGATGTAGAGCCAGTGCTTAGCGTCTATACCTAAGCGATCCATTATTGATGGTTCGCTTTCAGATATTGCGCCGCGTTTATTTTCTCTTATTTGCCTTCCAGTCCAGTCAACTAAGTCTAAATAATCAGTAAGGCGCATTGGAATACCGTCGGGCATATCCTGTTTGGGATTACCTGCGAAGTTTAGTAACTCTGGTAATTGCTGTTGTGGGTGGTTAGGCGAATAGGCTGCTTTGGCTTTCTTTGCTCGTTTTTGTATTGAGGTGTGAGCTGAATCTTCCGGGGTTTTAGCCATCGCTGCTCGTACGGGGTTTAAATCAACATAAGCCATGCAAGCAGCGAGTGCTTTCTCGTCGAGTAATGCTTGGGACTTGAAGCGGCCTTCCCAGAAATGGCCGGTGCAGTTGTCTTCGTCGTTAGCTAATCTGGCAACGGTTTCGTTGAGACGGCGCATGTACCAGCTAATGCTCATTAAGCGATCACGCCATAGTTTAATAATGTCTTCCAACATGGCTACTTGAGCTTCAGAAAGCTCTTCTCCGCGCTCAAATTTTTGAGTAATAAGGCTGCCTTTATAAAGCTGATGCCAGCGCTGAACGACTTCTAAGTCTGTTAATTTACGGGCTTTAGATTGGTTGACGTGAAGTACGATGTGGAAGTGATTAGACATCACAGCATAGGCCGCAATATCAATACAAAAGACTTTGGCTTGCTCGATGAGTAGATGCTCAATCCAGCCTCTACGGTGCTCAAAACTTCTGCCTTCTGAATCGCGCCCGCATAAAAAAGCTCGACGTACGCAGCGAGAGACGCAGTGGTAGTAGGGCGTCGCTTCGAGCGAGATCAGTTCCTTCCTTGGCTTGGGCATGGTGCCTCCGGATACTAGTTTCTTGGTAATACCGTACAGGAATTGACCTCACTGTAAAATCAGGCATTATTATTAGAATGACTGTCTGGATATCGTCTTGGATATCGTCTGGATATCGGATAATTTTCGGGTCAAAGCTATGAACATCGTCGCGGGTGGTTAGAAGAGAAGTTGCTGGCTTTGCCTCAGACGTTCGCAATCAATATTGCGGCGTACGCCATCATGAGTAATCACTATCACGTGGTGCTTCATATCGACAAAAAGCAGGCAGACCAGTGGTCCGATCTTGAGGTGGTTGAGCGCTGGCATTCGATTTTCAAAGGTAATCTGTCCTCTCCGTAGATAATCACGCGGTATAAACAAGGTTTAACTATATTCGACAGCTTATTTTATGCTTAGCTAAGCGGTAGAGTAAGTAATACGGTTGGTTGATGAACTTTAAATTTTTCTAAAAAGTAGCGATTAATCTTGTTACATAAGTCGTTTTTCGAGAATAAAGATATGCCTGAACCCAGCCCATCTAACATCCTGCCGTTTGAAACCTCGTTACATCTTTACGAGTGGCTGAAAGCTAATCACGTTAACGAGAGTGAGTTGTGGGTAAAGATATTTAAAAAGCATACGGGTGTTCAAAGTGTGAGCTGGAATGATGTCGTGATCGAGGCATTATGTTGGGGCTGGATTGATGGTGTGAAAAAATCACTTGATGGTGAATCGTATCTTCAGCGGATAACCCCAAGGAAGTCGAGAAGTGCTTGGTCTAAACGCAACACGGAGCATGTTGAACGTTTGATTGGAGAAGGTCGGATGCAAGAGGCTGGGCTGGTGCATGTTCGCGCAGCGAAGGCAGACGGCCGTTGGGATGACGCCTATGTGGTAAGTGAAATGGAAGTGCCCGACGATTTTATAGCAGCACTTGATGATCAACCAAAAGCCAAGCAGTTTTTTAATACACTGAATAAATCAAGTCGCTATGTGATTGCTCATGGGTTAACGAGTGCTAAAAAGTCGGACACAAGAGCACGACGTTTTTCGAAATATATGGCGATGCTTGTTGATGAGGAGAAACCTAAATAAGTGGCTTTTAAAAATAGCCAATGTTGTTATTTCATAAAGCTCAAAATTAATGCTGAAGCTGTGGTTGGTGGCTAGGTTATTTAATCTGTCTGAGCATTCCCTTGATCAGTGGTACTTTATATCGAGATTGAATAATCAATACAGCGAAAACATGAACAACTACAGCAATCATGACCGCATCGGCAGACCATGCGTGTAGGTTTTGTACCCAGTCTTCCCCCCAAAAGGCGTCTAGCTCTTGCATCCAACCACTGACGGCAGTGATGGTCATTGTGATTAAAAGAAATAAAACCATCAGTCCACCGATTGCGCTGTGGTGGCTGTTTTCTTGATGGCTTAGTTGTTCCGCTTTGAAGTTTCTTAGATTGTTGAGTAATCGCTTTGGTGTTGGAAAAAAATCACGAAAGCGTGCGTTCTCGGGGCCTATAAAACCTCGAATCAATCGAATCACTAGAATAGCGAAGAGGGCGTACCCTGCCCATTCGTGCAGGTCTTCTCCTTCTTCAAGCCACCAGTAATTCAGTAAAAATAGGGTGGCCATCGACCAGTGGCCTAAGCGTATGCCTAGGTCCCAGCCTGACGAAGGAGTTGACGGTGATGTGTGAGGAGTTGCCATTAATCTACTTTCTTTTTAACAATCTCGCCGGTTTTCGTATCAAAGTAGACTTCAAGTTTTACAAACTCTGTTTTGGCTTGGTTTAAACCCCAGCCATAGATTTCGTAGCAGTCGCCCGAGGTCATGAATTTTTTGATGGCAAAACCGTATTCGTTGACGATTTTCTTTTGCATGTCGAGTACGTGCATCCATTCAGACTCAGGGTGTTCAACACAGTCAGCGCCTGCATTCGCTGTGGCGCTCAGTAGGAGGCTGCTACCTATAATGATTAGTATGCTAAGTGATTTTGATCCAATTAATTTGAGCATGTCTATTCTCTCTATGCCGATGGTAAGGTCATTTGTTGAGAGTGAATGCTACCAGTTAATGATAAGTATTATCAATAATGCTCAGCGATAATTCATGTCATCACTGAGCATCATTTATTTATGCTCAATTCAGCAAGTTTGAATGCTATTGCTCAGAATTTTGCTCTACAAATGTCTGCTTATTAAACAATTCAGGCAAGAAGTACTGCAGCATCTGCATTTCTTGCAGGGCATGTTTCCCCAGTTCGTCAGTAAAGTCTGGCATAACCCAATTTAAGAAGAAGGGCACATTGAACGTTGAGCGCATGACAATGCCATCCCCGGTGTCGTTCATTTGATATTCATGAATCATGTCTTGCGGCATGATGCCGCTGAGGCCATCTAGGTCGGTTTTAGCGTACAGCCAGTGCGCGTATTCAACTCGATCTAAGGCATCTTCTTTTGGCAGCCAGGTGATTAGCAGGGCGTTTTTATATGGCCCTAGATATTCAACCACACGTTGAACTGCACCAACGGAATAGGTGGTGTTATTTGGGCTTTCAGGAGCTTCAAGCCATTCAAAGCTAAGGTGTGCCGTTGGGTGCCACTGTCTATAACGTGCGGTGGTATCAATGTTGTCCCACCACCAATTCATCATATCGGGTGTTAGACCTTTGATTTCTTGATCAACGATAACGGTTCTTAGCCAAAAACCGTTCTTCTCTACTCGGTAGGTGCCGCGTGATTCCAGTTCCTCCTCAATAAACTCTTGCTGAAATAGGTCTGGTAGGAAGTCGGCAAGGTTGGTGATATCAGCACTTAGATGTGCTTGTGTGCTGGCGGCAAATCCGGGTAATGCTCGTTCTACGATATCGGGTAAATGCAGGGTCGCGGTGACGTCTGAGCCATCGAGAGTCTCATTTACTTTGTATTGATATACCAAGTAGGCGTTACCGGGGAAGGATAGATCTTCAAGGTGTTCGAAGGCCACTTCAGCAACATACTGATGGGTAAATCCTTCTTCACTCGCTAGTGCCGAGTCCCTTGAGGTAACCACTGTAGTCACTGGAAAGCCACCAATGTATGTACCTACTTCCTGAACGGTATCTACTGAATAATGTAGGTTGGTGGGATCAGTTGGTTCGGCCAGTAATGAATAGCTTGTGTGTGCTTCAGGGTTCCATTCAACAAATCGATCTTGAGTACGAATGTTGTCCCACCACCAGTCCAGCATTTCAGGGCGAACGTCGCTGACGTTTTCATTGACGCTAACTTTAGCGGCGTACCCTGATGGAACCGCAGTGGCAAGTTGCGTGGCCCCTAGTGCGGCGATGACGACGGCGATTCTGCTCAGTTGAGTATTGTTTTTCATCGGTCTCTTCTTTTTATGATACGAGTGGATTATAAGTGGGTAGGATACGGAAAACCTCTAGGAAAGCAAATGCACTCTTCCGGTGTGTTATCTCTGGCCATAAGTGAGAGTTCAGTGGGGTTATAACTAGATAGCACTGGGGTGATAACTAAACAGCAGAGGGGTATCATCACCAGACAGACAGAATCTTGAGTATTAAATGACTGAGAATGTTTCAACCACAGCGCTTGGCTCTGTGACTTCGTCACCGCCTAGAGCACGAGGTAAGCGCAGTTCACAAGACGCTATGGCCACGCAGGAGGCGATTCTTGATGCTGCATTATTGCTGTTTGCCGAGCGCGGATATGACGGCACCAGTTTGCGGGACATTGCGGCTAACGTCGGTATCAGCCACGGTATTATTCGACATCATTTCGGCAGTAAGATGGCGATCTGGGAGAAGGTTGCGACCAAAGTGTTTGATTTTTTTCGCTCGTCGCTTTTGCCTTTGACTGAGGTGGCCATCGAGAATAGCGCAGCAGACTCTGGTGAGGAAGCCTTTCAGGCTTTTCAAACCTTAGTCTCTACTTTTATTCGTATTAGTCTTGATAAGCCGGAGTATGCGCGCTTATTTGTGCAAGAAACACGACAAGAAAACGAGCGCTCAAGGTTTTGTGCTGACCAGTTTATGGCACTGCACAACGCGATTGGCGAGTTGTTTTTGGAGGCGCAAACTGCTTCCGAAATATTAACGAAATATACAAATGACAGCTTCTTCTATGCGCTTTTGAGTTTAACTTACTTCAAAATATTGCACCCCACGTTGGGGGCGCGAAGTATCTCTGCAGAAGTAGAGAACCAAGAAATGCATGATTTTATTGTGAGTGTGTTGTTTCACTAAAACAGACACACTAAAACAGACAGGGTATCAAACGGAACTTGATCACATATTGCTCAATTTTTGTGCGTCACTATACGCCATTTAGTTGTGATCTTTCGGTATTATGACTATTCTAAACGTATTAAATAATATTGAAGCAAGGATTTGCTCGCACTACTTACGGGCTTAATATTCATGCGTTATTCACACAAAATTTTTCTGTGTTTGGGCTTTGTTATAGCTGCGACCTCTGCCGCTGCGGATAAAGTAACCAGTGCCGTTGAACAAGTTGCTGATCCCGCGCCGTCTTTTCTCGTCTCAATGCCTATTATGGATGATGACCCAGCTAATGGTATTGAACACCCTGTTGTGGAGTTTGTGCGGTTTTGGGGGGATGTTACCGGGGCGAACATAGAAATTGAAAGATACCCCTTTAAGCGCTCTATCAAGCAAGCCGCGACAGGCCAGGTTGATTTTCACTTTCCACTGATTATTGATCGTGATGCGTTAAATAAAAGCACCACAATACGTGACCTAGGGTTTGAGTATTCAACTCAGCGCGTCATGACGATTAATTTTATTTTATACACTCGTCTAGATACCCCGGTTGATCTTAACAAGCTTTCTGAATACCGCCTTGCGACGTTTAGTGGGCATGGTAATTTATTTCCGTTCCCCATAGAAGAAGATCACGCCATTGAAAGTTCGTTAATGAAGCTAAGCTCAGGGCGGATAGATGGGTATATTTTTGCCGAAAATGGTGGTGATCCAACGTTGCTAGAGTTGGGTCTTACTGGGATTAAACGCCAGTTGTATAAAGTCTACGATGTTCACGCGGTGCTTCCTCGTGGAGGCCGAGGTCAAAAAGCGGATCAATTTATTACTGAGGCTGTGTCTCTGTTGGCCACAAAAGAGCTACCGTTGAGTTGGCAATATCATGAGTATGTTGATTGGCAGGTTGGGGATGATGTTATCCCCCGCATGGTGCAAAAATAATACACTGCCCGGCTTATGATTAAGCCAGGCGGCTCATCGTTTTATTTAAACGTTATAGATCATTGGCAATAATATGTTCGATATTACGCTCCGCCATCGCCGTAATGGTTAGGAAGGGATTCACCCCAAGATTCCCCGGCAATAAAGACCCATCCACAACGTACAAGTTTTGATAGCCATTCACACGACCATAATTGTCCGTTGCTTTATTTAACAAGCAGCCGCCCAGTGGGTGATAAGTGAATGGGTCGGAGTGGTGCGTTCCATTCGAAAATAAGCCGGTACGATAATCGGTTCTTGTTGCAGCGTTGATTTTATCAAATAATCCTTCGGCGATATCTAGCCCTACTTTTTCTTGATCCGCTCGCCAAACAACGGTGGCGCTATCCGTTGCGACATCGTATTGAATGTGTCCGCGTTCAGGGTTTTTCGTAATGGCGAGATATAAGCTGGTGTAGGTTTCTATGCCTGCGGGCAGCGGGGCTAATTCGGCAAATGCCGGAAATTCTGGATCATCCCAGTTGTCTATGCCACGTACCGGAAAGCCTGATTGTTGGCCGCCGGTGTAATCCCAAAATTTATTTTTTCGGGCGAGCATTAAATTGCCATTATTGCCCCAGCCTTGGCCAATTTCTTCACTAAGGTTGGGTAGGTCGCCGGTTTCTCTTGCGCGTAAAAGCAACTCACTGGTGCCAATGCTTCCAGCACCTAATAATAGTTTTTCGCAGGATACGCTGAGGGTTTCGATCACTTCACCAGAGACATTAATGGTTTCTAAGCTGAGGTGATAAACTCCGTTGGAATCTTGCTGTATGCGAGTCACTTTGGTCATGCAACGTAGGGTGACATTTCCTGTGCCAATGGCGGCAGGAATGTAGTTTCGGTCGAGGCTTTGTTTGCCTGCGTTATTCCCATAAATAACTTCATTGCCTAACCCTGACTTCTCTACATCGCCAGATATTTCTTGGCGCATGTAATTAAAATCATAAACATTAGGTACCGATGCTGTTTTAAAGCCTGCTTTTTCAGCAGTTTTTTCACCCACTCGGCTAAAGCGATAGTATTTTGATGCGTAAATATCTTCGGGGACTTCGTTAACATTTAACATGTCACGTACACGAGGGTAGTAGGTGTCGTACATATCATCGGACGATACGTCGGGTAAAATTTCTTCGAAGTAATCTCGCTTAGGCGTTACAGCCATACCGCCGTTAACGATTGAACCTCCACCTACACAGCGACCTAAAAATACATCAATGCCGTCGTGTTGCATTCGGTCAAGTACGCCCGGGTAGCGGTCGATATTTCGGTTTACTAGATCAATACCAAATATCGTATCCAGTGGCGCTTCGGTGCGGTCTTTAAACCAAAAAGAACGGCCATCGGGCTTGGTCATTGTACAAAATGTTTTGCCATCAGAGGCTGTTTGGTTCCAGTTCATTCCCATTTCGATAACTAAGGTTTGAACACCTTCTTCGCCTAAACGCAAAGCGGATACCGCACCACCGTAACCGGAACCAATAATGATGGCAGGGTAGTGGCTGGCAATACCGTCAGGGGCTTGAGGTTGTACTAACTCGGTAGGGGAAAACCAGCCCGCTTGGGCTTTCTGCGTGGCGCTAAGTGATATGGTGGTTAGCCCAATGGCTGAGGCAGAAGTTAACGCAGATACACCTAGAAAACGGCGGCGAGAAAACGTGTGCGCATCGTTATTTTTTTGTTTTGTCATTAGGCTGAATCCTTTTAGAGAGAGTACCCGCAATGTGAAAAACTGACTGTATAGACGAGTTATATTTTGATAATTAACGAGCCGTATTTAAGGATGGATGATGAGGTCTTTTTTAGGCGCTACACGATATTCTGTAACGCCTAAATTTCCTATATTTAGCGTGATAACCAGCTTTGAACCTGATCATGTGCCAAGCGAATTAAATTACCCTGAGCGACGTTCATGTCGACCAAATGTAAGCCCCAACCTTTTACTACGATGAGCTCACCTCGGTAATCGTCGGCGCGAGGATCGTTCTTGTCGGCATCGATGCTCACATTTAAGTAATGGGTGCCATTCGCATCACGTACACATTCCCCACGAAATTGATCAGGCACAGCGTAATAATCCGCATCTCGTTGTATTTTTTGATTCGTCCACCAACGCTTATAAGGGCCACCGCTGCCTTTGATCTTTAATAGAGTGGCAAAGGCATATGGTTGATCAAAAGGGATGCGCGCATCTAATGTCTCTTCACCACCGGATAGCGTGGCAGGGTTGGTGCAGGCGACTTCTTGGCCTTCTAGCTGAGTTTGGCCAAAGCGCGGAGTTTCAAGTTCAGGATCACCTTCTCTGAAGGTAGAGTACGCAACGACACAGCCTATATCGCTCGGTTGCTGACACAAAGGTGTTGATTGGAAGGTGCCACCGGTGACATGGCCAACAGGGACTGTAATCCCCGTACCAACAAGGTGAGCGCTGACGAGTTGATCCGCTAACCTGCTGTCTGTTTCGATTTCTTCAGCAACCAGCTTGGCTAATAAGCGAGCCCCTTGTGAATGACCAACCAAGATGAAGCCACGTCCGTCGTTGTCGTTTTCTAGATAAGTCATGAAGGCATTGCGCACGTCGTCATAGGCCGTGGCATTGGCTTGTGCCATGGTTTCTTCACTAACGAGGCCATCACCTAATGCGCCAACGCCCAAGTAAGTGAGCGTACGCTGGCGATAAACGGGGGCAAATTGACGGCAAACTTCAGAGTAGCGGCCAAATTGAATCGCGGTGGTCTCTTCTTCTTGAGCGTCTGGGTTTAAATCGCTGCTGGCGGTTAAGTCCATAGAAGCCGTGGGGTACACATAAAAACAGTCAACTTCAGGATTGATGGCTGGATAGTGTGCCTCGTATGTACGACTGCCGTTGGCAGCGACTGACACTAGCGTTTGGTCTCGCAGACAGACGTTATTATTTGTTGATTGGCTGGGATGGCATAGCCAGTTGTCCCTGTCTCCGTAATCCGAAGAATGGTTAGATGTGTCGTTGGCAAGAGTTGAAACAGAAGCTAACGAGCAGCAAGCCGTGGCCAGTAATACCTGGAGAGAACGCATAGTGATAAACCATTATTATTGTTAGATAAGCTATTGTACCCAATACATGGAGCGGGTCATGCTCTAAATGGCCATAATTGTAACTCAGGGAATATTTGTGACGCCTCATGATGAGAAGTACAGACCAACACTGTCATTTGAATCGCCCCATGCTACACGCCGAACTGCCAGCTTGCGGCTATCCGGGTGGATGACCAATGAGGTCAAGATAAAATCGTTATTTAGGGCAGATGCTGAGTATATTTAGGGGGCGAGAACTTTGTTTGTTCTTTATTGATATTGGCCAGTCTTATTAATCCCCGGGCAATTCTCAATACTAGGGCACCTCTGAAAAATACAGTAGTGCTCGGCTTTGGCTTCCTGCGTCGCCCTAACTCCTGCATCCTTGCCATCTAAGTAGCGCAGCGCCTTGAACTGTTACTTTCCTGAAAGCCGTAGCCTCTTCAGCATTAATCAGAGGTGCCTAAATAAAAAAAGGGAGCCTAATTAGGCTCCCAAAGGGGTTAACCGTTTTGCGATTCAGTGAGCTGGTGCTCTTCGCCTTTGTAGTAGGCTTCAACACGAGGGTTCATAACCTTGAACCAAAGTGAAGGAATAACCGCCAGTACTACCATGCCTGCATAGCCACTTGGCAATTGCGGGCTTTCATCAAAGTGGCGCAGTACTTGATAACGACGCTTAGGATTTGCGTGGTGATCAGAGTGACGCTGTAGCTGAACCAAAAATAGGTTAGTTAATAAGTAGTTACTGTTCCAAGAGTGCGCAGGCGTTGTACGTTCGTAACGGCCATTATCCATTTTACGACGGTGTAAACCGTAGTGCTCAATGTAGTTAACAATCTCAAGCAGAGTGAAAGCAAAGAAGCTCTGGCCAACAAAGAACAAGGCACCTTGCCAACCCCAAGCTAGGCCAAAGCCGATAGCCAATGCCGCAGAAATTCCGTACCACCAGATCAATTCATTTTTCCAGTGAACCACAGGCAGGTTTTTACGCTTAAGTTTTGCGGCCTCTAAGCGCCACGCGTTCACAAAATTGTGGAAATACGCATGTGGCAAAAACTGGTATAAAGTTTGGTTGTAACGTGATGAAGATGCGTCTTCAGGAGTAGATACATGTACGTGGTGACCACGAATATGCTCAACTTTAAAGCCTGCGTAAGTCACCAGCGCGAGTAGTAAACCGCCCGTCCACTGCTCTAACTTACTGTCTTTATGAATCAGCTCGTGACCAACGTTGATACATACGATACCTGTGATAACCCCCATAGATACCATCATACCGATCTTGCCGAGTACACCAACGTCAGTGCTGGCGAAAATAGAAGCACCATAAGCGACTGTCGCTGCCATAACGGGCAGAGTCATGATGGTTAAAAATGGATACCATTTTTCGAGTGCCATTTTAGGCACATCCACTTCTTCGTTCGGATTAAATGGGTCTTTACCGATCAAGTGATCAAGTAAAGGAATAACACCAAAAACCACAGCAACAGGCAGGAACCACCAAAGGTCGTGCTGGCTGCCAGTTGAGTGCCAGCCGAACAGACTCAATGGGAAAAGAATCGCCGGAATTAATACGATTAAGTAGCCATACTTTTTAAGCTGCATGCGCCAATCGTCGGCTGGAATAATGGTTGCGGTCTTGGTATTCATCAAGCACTCCAATGGTTAGTCTGGGTGTTTATTATGTTTTGTTGTATTGTCCTACAATCTAACATTTTTAGTGATATGTGTCAGGTTCGCATGCGACAATTTATGCTCTGTCAGCGTGGCGATTTGGCACGATGTGGTACCATGCGCTCAATCTAGAGGTCAGCTCGTAGCTTTTCATGATGAATACAGGTCATGATAAGCGAGAGACGGGCCAACCAGTTAAATAGTAGGATCTTCAATTACATGACCTTTGTAGTTCACGAAAGCCTCGCGGAAAAAATAGCGGCACACCTTGCTGAGAGAATCATTCGTGGTGAAATGGTCTCTAATGAGCGTATTCAAGAAGCAAGAGTGGTTGAAGAACTACAGGTGAGCCGAGGCTCAGTGCGTGAAGCCTTGTTGTTATTAGAATCTCGTCGTTTGGTCACGATCATGCCTCGTCGCGGGGCTGCAGTGGCAGAAATAACAGAAGAACGTGTTCACGCGCTGTACGATATCTACGAAGCACTCCTTACTCTATTAGCGGTTTCGGTTGCTGAAAAATGGACTGAAGAGAACAAAGCGGAACTGCTTGCCGTGGCTATGAAATTGCAAGAACCGGATCTACAAGAAGATAAATACCGCTTCATGCTGGCTGGCTTTGATTTGATGAAGGCTGCTGCCACCATTATTCAGAATGACTATCTAGCGGATATGCTAGGTGATCTTCAGCCAGCCATCCAGCGTACTTACGCTTTAGCCATTCGCTACTCTGAATCGGGTTTAGCGAACAGTCGCGCTTTCTTTGTTAGTGTTGTTGAAGCTGTATTGGCCCGCAACACTGAGGTATTGCCTGCTTTGTTTAAGGAATTCGGCAGTTTTCAGCGTCAGCTAGTGCTCGACGCCATGGCAGAAAGCAGCAACTTGTAGCAACCCGCTTGGCTTTTGCTGCCCTTATGGAAGCTAACGCTCGACGATTCATTCAGACCACCTTCAATCTTCATGTTCTGTGATATTATCGCGAGAACATGGAGGTGCTATTCGATCGTAAATTACTTCGAATCGACCACCTACGGATCTCAATAGGCTGTTAGCGATAGGCTATTAGAAAAAGGAAAGCACCTGAACTTATGCGTCTGAAAGCTATACGATTGTCTGGATTCAAATCCTTTGTTGATCCAACAACCGTTCCCTTTAATACCAACCTGACAGGCATTGTCGGCCCAAACGGTTGCGGCAAGTCGAATACCATCGATGCCGTGCGTTGGGTAATGGGGGAAAGTTCAGCAAAATACCTGCGTGGCGATGCCATGACAGACGTAATCTTCAATGGTTCATCCGAACGAAAGCCCGTCAGTAAAGCCAGCGTTGATTTGGTGTTTGATAACACCGAAAGCCCACTGCGCGGTGAATACTCCCAGTACAGCGAAATCAGTTTGCGTCGTCAGGTCACGCGCGATGGACAATCTACCTATTATTTAAATGGCACTAAGTGCCGCCGTAAAGATATCACCGACATCTTCCTAGGTACTGGCCTTGGCCCGCGCTCATACGCCATTATTGAACAAGGCATGATCTCGCGCTTAATTGAAGCCAAGCCCGATGAGCTGCGTGTGTATGTAGAAGAAGCCGCTGGCATTTCTAAATACAAAGATCGCCGTCGTGAAACCGAAAATCGCATGCGTCGTACGCAAGAAAACCTAGAGCGTTTGCGCGACATACGGGAAGAGCTTGAACGTCAACTTGCGCATCTGCAACGACAGGCGCAAGCGGCAGAGCGTTATAAAGAACTCAAATCTAGCGAGCGTGAGAAAAAAGCCGAGCTTCAAGCGATCCGCTGGACGGCACTCAATGACGAATACGAAGCGCGCGACAAAAACATTCGTGAGCATGAAGTACAATTTGAATCCCATATGGCCGAACAGCGTGCGGCGGACGCTGGTATCGAAGAAGTCCGTGTGGAGCACCAAGGTCGCACTGATGCGTTTAACCAAGCCCAAGGCAAATATTACGAAGTCGGTAATCGCATTGCTCGTCATGAACAAAAGTTAGAGCATCAATCCCAGCTAGCGTTACAGCTGGACAGTGATTTAGCCGAAGTAGAAAAGAACATCCTTGATACCCAGAAGCAGCTTGAGCATGATCAATTAAGCCAAGAAGAGTTCAGCGAACAGCTAATAATGCTGGAACCCGAGCTTGAAATGCTGCAAGCCGGTGAGGAAGAAACCGCCGCCACCTTAGTGGATGCAGAAGATAAACAGCGCCTCTGGCAAGACACCTGGGATCAATTTACCCAGCGGGCCAGCGAGCCCACTCGCCGAGCGGACGTTGCGCAAAGTCGAATTCAAGCCACTGAGCAACAACTAGTGCGCCTTGAACAGCAAATCGTCAAGCTAAAAGCCGAACGAGAGCAGCTAACGTCTGATCCTGAGTTTGACGATTTTGCCATGCTGCAAGAAGAAGTCAGCGAAGCCGAACTCAACGGTGAAAGTCAGCAAGCGCGGCTCGAAGAAATTTCAGAACAACTGCAAAGTGTGCGTGAAGACACCGAGCGTCGCCGAACTGAGCTTGATCAAGGTCGTCAACGCTTGCAACAAATGCTTGGTCGCCAAGCCACGCTAGAGGCGTTGCAAAAAGCCGCGTTAGGGCAAAGCAATGAAGCAGTATCGCACTGGCTAGAAAGCCATCAGCTGGCACGAAAGCCACGTTTAGCACAACAGCTCACTGTGACAGAGGGATGGGAGACCGCCGTCGAAACTGTACTGGGTGATTATCTGCAAGCCGTGCTGGTGGACGACATGGCCGCGACTAAAGATTGGTTAGGCAGTTTTACTGATGGCACATTAACGCTATGGCAGAACAGTACATCCAACGAAACAACTCAACCAAACACGTTAGCCAGTCGTGTCACGACCTCACAAAATCTAGAGCCATTATTAGGGTCGGTGTTCACTGCGGACACCTTAGCCGATGCCTTAGCGATGCGAGAATCACTCAGTGCTAATGAATCAGTAATCACCCCCGATGGTATTTGGTTAGGCGCTAACTGGTTGCGAGTTGCTCGTGACGAAGACAACCAAGGTGGCATTCTGGCGCGTCAGCAAGAGCTAGAAATACTAGAAGGTGAAGCTGACGAACTGGATATGTCAGTTGAAGAATGGGAAGCCGACCTCGAAAGCAGTTTACTGCGGCAAAATTCTCTTGAGCAACAACGTGAAACCGCTCAACGAGAGTGGCAGGACATCTCACGAAAATTACTGGAGATGAAGTCACGCTTGTCCGGCCAACAAGCCAAGGCTGAACAGCTGCGTTTGCGCACTGAGAAGTTAGATCAGTCTGTGGTTGAAGTGGAAGAAACCCGCGCACTTGAATCGGAAGCACTGGCCACTCTGCGTTTAGAGTGGCAAGACGCCATGGGAGCCGTGGATGAAGATACCGACGAGCGCGAGCGTTTACAGCGTCAGCGCAGTGATATTGAACATGCGCTAAGCCAGGCACGATTGGCCGCAGGCCAACAAAAAGATCGTCTGCATCAGTTACAGCTGCAAGTGCAAACGCTAAAAAATCGCGACGATGGCCTACGTAATGCGATATCACGTTTAGCAGAAACCATGGCACGTTTGAAAGAGCGCAAAGAGCAAATTCTTACCAATCAGAACCGCGATCACAGTGCTGACCTTGATCTGCTCAAAGCCGAACTTGAAGAGTTAGTGGCAGAGCGTTTAATGGCAGAAGACGCCATGACTCAAGCGCGTCATACCCTTGAGCAAGCCGACGCGCAGTTACGTCAGCTAGAACAAACGCGTGCAGAAGCCGAGCAAAAAGCATTAGCCGTGCGCAACCAACTTGAGCAAGTACGAATGGAATGCCAAGCGTTGGATATTCGGCGTCAGGGCTTGGTTGAGCAACTTCGTGAAGAAAAGCTAAGTATGCACGACGTGCTCGACAATATGCCTGAAGCCGCCAACGAAGCGGATTGGGTCAATGAGCTGAGTCGCATCGGTGACAAAATTCAGCGGTTGGGGGCCATTAACCTCGCCGCGATTGAGGAGTATCAACTTCAATCTGAACGTAAAGTGTACTTGGATGCGCAAAACGAAGATCTCGAAAAAGCCTTATCTACGCTTGAAGGGGCGATTCATAAAATTGATAACGAAACACGTAATCGCTTCCAAGAAACCTTCGAGCGCATGAACAGCGGGTTAGCGGACTTATTTCCTAAAGTCTTTGGCGGTGGGCATGCGCAATTGGAACTTACCGGTGATGATCTGCTCAATACCGGGGTGGCGATTATGGCGCGACCACCGGGTAAGAAGAACAGCACCATTCATTTGTTGTCCGGTGGTGAAAAAGCCCTGACTGCGATTGCTTTGGTATTCTCCATCTTCCAACTGAATCCTGCGCCGTTTTGTATGCTGGATGAAGTGGATGCGCCGTTGGATGACGCCAACGTGGGGCGTTACGCTCGGCTGGTGAAAGCCATGTCCGAAAAAGTGCAATTCATCTACATCACACACAACAAGATTGCGATGGAGATGGCCGACCAATTGATGGGTGTCACCATGCATGAACCGGGCGTTTCGAGGCTAGTATCCGTGGACGTTGAGGCCGCCGCCGAGATGGTCGAGAATGGTTAAGTCGTTATCTAGATAACGCAAACATGAAAAAAACAGGCGCAACAATTACAACAACAATCACAGGACAGTTTGCGGAATGTCTTGGTCGTGGTGTAATACCGCCTTAGTAATGGTCATCGTTCAGATTATTCGTATTTACACATAATATTTAGTGAACATTTTTTAAACATATTTTTAATACAAACACGGGAATTCGAGGCAATTATGGAGTGGAGCTGGCGCACAGTCTTAATCCTTTTAGGTTTACTAGGAATCGCAGTAATCCTTGTGGATGGTTTTCGCCGAATGAAACGGGCGCGTGCAGAAGCACTTCGCCTAGACATTAAGCCAAGCAGCGAAATTCCTGACGGCGATGACTTCAATCCAGAATTACCCGGAACCGTGCGCGTAGTAGGCTCACACTCCTCTGACGAAAACGATGTGTTTGCGCCACAGACAGAAAAAAAACCTGCTGTGAAACCTAGCCTGCTCGAACGTACGTCGGAGCAAGTTGACTCCTCTGAAGAGAGTAAAGTCGAGCATAAAACAGAGCAAAAACCGAGCGAGAAAAAAGCGAAACACAGCTCAACCGCAGTCGATAAAGCAGACACAAAACCATACAACGTTACGGTTAAGCGTAAAGAACCAACATTGGGTGGTGAAGCCACTGGCAGTTCGAGCGCGCACGAAGAGACTGACGAAACACCGTTACAAAGCTCACTCAATTCCGTCGAAGCCGTAGCAGATGAAGAGCCAAAAGGCATGTTCAGTGACTATGCACCAGACAAAACCGGCACTGATAAAACAACCGCGAAAGAAAGTAAGGCAGAGACCAAGGCGGAAATAACAAAAGAAGCGGAAGATATTCCCAACTCGCCGCTGATCCCAACGGTTAAGCCGGTTGATTTGAACGAGCAGGTTCCCGTTCTACTGGACGTCGAAGAACTGGGTGATGAAGCCAGCTTCGAAGAAGGCATTGTTTCGGCTCCGCGAATGGCTGCCAAAGCCAAGGAAGACGAGACTACTGCGCAGGCTGCCTTATCAAACAAGCACTCTGCCAACCCTGAAGAAACGGTCAGTGATGCTAACCAAGCCAAGAACATGGTCAGCCCAGCAGACAATACGGGTCGTGACGTAGACGGTGCATCGTTTAATTCTGAGCCAGAAAGCGCTGCTGCCGAGCTGCCAGAAGTAGAAAACCCAGACACCATCAATGATCCGCATTTGGAAGAAGAAGTCGAACAGATCCCCGAGGACGCCCTGATTTCTCAACCGGTGAATTACGCTGGCCCTAATGCCGAAGTTCTCGCCAACCGTAAAGACGCAGAAATGGTGTTAGTGATTCACACTATTGCTCGTGATATGGACGGCTTTCGCGGCAAAGATCTTTTATTCTTGTTCAATAGTTGTGATTTACGTTACGGCGAAAAAGATATTTTCCATCGATTTGAAGACGCGGATGGCGAAGGCTGCATACAGTTTTCTGTTGCGCAAATGCATAACCCAGGCACCTTTGATCCGGCACAAATGGCGGATCAAAACTTCAGCGGTTTAAGCTTCTTTATGAGCTTACCCGGGCCAAAAAAACCACTCGAAGCCTACGAAGCCATGTCTGAAATGGCTCAGGTAGTTTCACGCAACTTAAAAGCCGATGTTTTAGACGGGTCGCACAGCGCAATGACACCGCAGACCATGGAACACGAGCGTCAGCAAATATTGGATTATGAACGTCAGCAACGACTGGCGGCAAAAAAACAACGTCTATGAGTCAGAATGATCTTTTCTCAGGCGGTGATTCATCGAATGAATTGCCGTCAGATTCTGCCGCTGAAAATATTCAGTTATTGCGGAATCACATCAATGAGCACAACCACAAATACTACGTCCTTGATGAGCCGAGCATACCAGACGCCGAATACGATCGTCTTATGCGCGAGCTACAGGCCTTAGAGGACGCGAATCCGGAACTTATTACCTCAGATTCACCGACTCAACGAGTGGGTGGTGCGCCACTGGTAGGCTTCACGGAAGTACAGCATGAGCGTCCAATGTTATCGCTGGATAACGCCATGAATGCCGACGAGTTCGCCGCTTTTTATCAGCGAGTTCAAGATCGTTTAAAAACTGATGAGCCATTAGAGTTTGCCTGCGAACCAAAACTCGATGGCCTAGCAATCAGTTTGCTCTACGTTAATGGTGTGCTTGAACGCGCAGCAACCCGTGGTGACGGTCAAACCGGTGAAGACGTCACTCAGAATGTCCGGACGATTAAAAACGTCCCACTGCGTCTCCAAGGTAATCAAACGCCTACGCGTATTGAAATACGTGGCGAAGTGTATATGCCCAAAGCCGGTTTCGATGCCTACAACGACCGCGCTCGAGAAAACGAAGAGAAGGTGTTTGCTAATCCGCGTAACGCTGCGGCAGGATCATTACGTCAACTAGATTCTCGTATTACCGCAAAACGTCCGCTTGAGTTTTGTGCGTATAGCTTAGGGATTGTGAGCGATGATTTTGATATGCCAGATACGCACAGTGCGCAGCTCGCACAAGTGCAGGTGTGGGGTGTGCGTATTAACGAAGAGATGCGTGTCGTTAATGGATTAGAAGAAGCTCAAACCTTTTTTTCTCAACTGGGTGAGAAGCGCCATCAGTTAGGTTATGAAATCGACGGCACCGTTTTTAAAATTAATTCCCTAGCCCTGCAAGAAACGCTTGGTTTTGTCGCGCGAGCACCGCGTTGGGCGATCGCCTATAAATTTCCAGCGGTGGAAGAATTAACCGTACTGCAAGATGTGGATTTTCAAGTAGGCCGCACCGGCGCATTAACACCGGTGGCTCGATTAAAACCCGTACATGTTGCAGGTGTCACGGTCAGTAATGCCACGCTTCATAATATGGATGAAATCGCGCGACTCGGTGTGAAAATTGGTGATACCGTCATCGTTCGCCGAGCTGGAGATGTGATTCCACAAGTTGTGGCGGTGGTTGAAGAGCGTCGTCCGGATGATGCAAGAGATATTGTTATGCCCCCTGCTTGCCCTGTGTGTGAGTCGCATATAGAAAGGGTAGAAGGCGAAGCGGTGACTCGATGTACGGGTGGGTTAGTATGTTCTGCTCAACGAAAAGAAGCGATTAAACATTTTGCTTCTCGTAAAGCGCTCGATGTCGAAGGTTTAGGCGATAAATTGATTGACCAAATGGTCGCAGCAAGCCTCATTGATTCTCTCGATGATGTTTTCCACCTAACCCTAGATGACATTGCTGGGTTAGAGCGTATGGCTGAGAAGAGCGCACAGAACGTGCTCAATGCACTTGAGAAATCAAAAGCCACAACGTTGGGCCGATTTATTTATTCGTTGGGCATTCGTGAAGTCGGTACAGTGACAGCGCAGAACTTAGCCAATCATTTTGGTTTTCTTGAACGCATCATGAACGCCAGTGTTGACGTATTATTAGACGTGCCTGATGTGGGTAATATCGTTGCTCAGCATTTGGTTAACTTTTTTGCTGAAGAACACAATCGTACGGTGATTGAGCAGTTGCAGAAATCAGGTGTTCATTGGGATGAATCTGAACCTGTTAACGCTGCAGACGATGCCCCTCTGGCCGGTAAAACGGCTGTAATTACCGGTACGTTATCGGATATGTCTCGTGATGACGCTAAGTTGGCTTTAGAAGTGTTAGGTGTCAAAGTCACAGGCAGTGTATCGGCCAAAACGGACTTTTTAGTGGCGGGTGATAAAGCGGGCTCTAAGCTTACTAAAGCACAAAATTTAGGAGTTCGTGTGTTTGATGAAGAGGCTTTTAAAGTGTTACTTGAAACTCCGCGACTTGATTAAGTCGCGGTTTTTTACCTTGTGGTGTTTTCAAAGGAGCTTCAATGGTGCTTCACTGGCACTTGCAGTTTAGTATCAAACGCTGCTTCAAATTGGGCTAATTTTTCAATCAACCCTTCGGTAAGCGTTCTGCCTGCTGCTAACATCACAATGCCATGGTGATTAATTAAATCATTACAGAGTTGCATACCCGGTTTGAGTTGATTTACCGGTAATGTAATTTGCATATCTTTGGCATGGATGGCCAGAATACTGTCATAAACATAGTCAAAGGCGGTGACCACTTCTGGGTCGTAGCGCTTTCCTGATTCTTTGATAATAACCTGGTACGCCAGTTGATCAGCCATGGCTTCACCCATGAAGTTATTTGGGAGTAATAAATTATCGTAATCATTTGCTACCGCAATAATACGGGCGCCGAGGGGAATTAACTCACCGGTCAATTTATTCGGGAAGCCTCGTCCGTCGTAGCGTTCATGGTGTGAACGCACGATAAGCGCCGCTTGCTGAATCGGGTCGAAGGCCATTAAGGCACTTTCGCCGAGCAGTGTATGCTGCTTGTAAATGATGAGTTCGCCGCGACTCATTTTATCAACGCTCTTGCGTTGAATTTCTTGATCTATCCCAATTTTTCCAATGTCATGCACAAGTGCTGAAATATGGAATAGTCGCTGATCTGCTGTTGATAACTTCATTTGCGCAGAGATTAGATCGGTAATAGCAGCGACCCTTTTTGCATGACCTTTTTTATTTTTCTCGTTTAAATCGACTAAGCTGGCGAGCAGGGGAATGCACTGAAAGTAACTTTCTTTCAGTTCTTCGTATGCCATATCTAATTGATTGGCGGTTTGTTCTAGTTCTTCTGTTCGGCTTTTAATGATGCGTTCTTGATCTCGGGTGAGCTTTTGCAATTGCTCATGTTGTCGATCTTTTATCTTGGTTAGTTGTCTATTTTTTTCTTTTAAGTGACGTACGTCGAGCAGCTTTCTAACACGTTTTAATAGGTCGTCGTCGTCCCAAGGCTTCGACATATATTGAGAAATTTGACCATCGTTAATGGCTTTGATTGCTGAGGTGATATCTGCAAATCCGGTGAGTAACATTCGATCGGTACTTGGCCAGCGATGAGCAACTTCTGAAAGGAATGCAGCCCCATCCATTTCGGGCATTTTCATGTCAGAAATAACAAGATCACATTCTTCCTCTTCTAAGTGTTTTAAACCGTCTTTAGCACACTCACAGGTGGTGACCATAATGTCGTCTTCATCTTCAAAAAGACGGCTAAGACTGGATAGAATATGTACTTCGTCATCAACCAGCAGTAGTTGATACATGGGTATGGCATCGCTCTCTGTATTTTTTGCAGGATCAAATTCAGTCATTTTTTTCTGCCTGTTCTACGACATCTTGAGGTGCTTTCTCGGGATGAATGGGGAGTTTGATTGTGAAGGTAGTGCCTTCATCTACGATTGATTCAACCAGCAGTCGGCCGTTGTGCTTTTCGATAATCCCGTACGATAACGAAAGTCCTAGGCCGGTTCCTTGACCAACGCCCTTGGTGGTAAAAAATGGATCGAATATTCGGTCGATGATGTCTTGTTCAATCCCACAGCCGTTATCTCGAATTTGAATGTACACATGGGTGTCGTCGCTGTAGGTACGGATAGTGATTTTTCCACGTGGTGCTACAGCATGCGCGGCATTCACTAGTAAATTGAGAATCACTTGGTTAATTTGAGAGGCCATGCACTCAACTTCAGGAAGATCACCGTAGTGTTTTTGAATGTCGACAACGTCTTTAATTTCGCTTCGAATAATGTTCAGCGTACTTTCGATACCCACGTGAATATCAGTTTTTAGCCACTCGGATTCTTCCATGCGAGAGAACATTTTTAGGTCATGAATAATTTGTTTAACACGATCAATTCCTTCCAGTGATTCATTAATGGTTAATGACATATTTTTGGTAAGGCTGGCGTGTTTTTGTTCTTTTTTGGTATTTTCGATCAGTTGCTTTAGGTCGGTATCTTTTGTATTACTTTCAATACTATCCAGTACAGAGAGCAATGCTAGTGCTCGATCCGCATACTTTTTTAACATGGAGAGGTTGGATTTTACAAAGCCGATGGGGTTGTTTATCTCATGGGCTATCCCTGCGGATAGCTGACCAAGGGAGGCGAGTTTTTCCTTTTGTATTAACTGGCTCTTTGCTTCTTGTAGTTGTTTGTTCGCATCTGATATTTCATGGTTTTTATTCAATAGTTCAGATTGTAGTTTTGCTTTTTCCATTATTTCGTCAACAAGATCACTGTTGATGTTTGTTAACTCGTCAGTTCGTTTGATGGTGAGGTTGATAAACTCCCGAATAGAGCGTCTCGCATTGAGAAACTGCAATGAAAATATAAACGTAGCCAGTAGACTGAAGCCGATGATGATCCAGCGGAAATAAACAAAAATACTACTATCAATCACTTTTTGGCTAATATTGAGAATGATATTTAAATTTTTATAAGTCCGGGTCGATATCATGACCTGATCATTGTCATTTAAGTGACCGACGGCAACTCTCGAATTTTTGTTATCGGTGATTTTTAATTTGACAGCCGCTTGTGGAGAGTTGACCTCGGGCAATACGTTTTTCGATGAGATTCCGGTTAATATTAAAATATTACTGTATTTTTCGGTATCAAGTAGCTGCACATAGACGACGTAGCTGGAGTTGTTGGTGGTTATAACGATATTTTCTCCGTGATTTTTTCTCAGACTTTTTCTGATTTCTAAAATTTCTTCGGATGCTATCTCTGGCGTGAAAGTATTTTCTTGGTCAGTGATGTCTTCTCGGGTGTTGAAATAATGCTCAGAGGGATTCTCGCCATAACCCATAATCAGACAAAATTCAGTTGATGGATTGTGGGCCAGCAGTGATTGAGTAAAAGTTTGAAATTCATCATTACTGACAAACTCTGACGCGTCAAAGAAGCCTTTCACTAAGGTGGAGTCATGTGTCAGTTGCTTTAAACTGAGCAGTACATCATTAAAATAACGGTCTTGGATGCTGGTTGTGATTGATGTATCTAATTTGCTTTCCCACTCTTTAGTAAACCAAATACCAGTTATGGATATCGCGATCCCAACAATGATAAATACCAGTATGGGAAGGTACACTTGCACTAAAGATTTGAGGCTCGATGAGTCTGATTCAGAGGTCATCTGGGCGAGCATGATTAGTTTTTCATTGGCCTCATTCGTCATCCTTACGACTTCCCTCGATTGCTTATGCCTTGAATTTTGAGTGGCTTGTATTGAGGTTGTGCCTCGTGGGCTCTTCTTTCAAACAGATACCTATGAGTTTAGGTATAGCTGAACTGGCCTACTTTGCAAAGATGTTGAGAGTGAAGGAATAGGGCCATAACATGGCAAATGAGCACCTATTTTAGTGCCTAGAAGACATTACTGATGGAGGTCGTAAAGCAAGGTTGTAAGGCGAGGTCGTAAAGCTAGTCCGTAAGGCGAGGAGCCCTCAACGCCGTTTTATTCAGGCAGAGCCCTGTTGTGCCCTGCCGAGTATACGTGTCTTTTATTTGGATAGAGCCTATTTGGGATAGAACCTATTTAGAGTGAACCTATTTGGGATAGAACCCAGGAAGTTCAGCCTCGTTCTTGCTGCGCTCTTGTTTTTTTGCACTTTCTATTAAACTGATGATTCCTTGGCCATTAAATGCTGAGTTTGTTTGCTTGCTGTATAGCGTGTCATCTAACTCGGCCAGCGCGGTACTTAAACGCACGTCATTAAGCCAAGCTTCAGCTTCTGCCAAAGAGCTCATTGGGCGGCCACTTTCGGCACCAGCCCAGCGAATGAGAGCATCTCGTATTTCTTGGGCGTTGTTATCTCGGGCCGCTTTTTTTAATGCCTGCCAGAGCTGCGCTGTATTTGGACCTTGTGTGTTCGCAGCTTTGTTTTCGCGCGGCGATGCTGTTTGCGAACCTCGTCGGGTGATAAAAAATAAGAGTAAGGCGACGGTGATAAGGTTGGTTCCGATAAGGACCAACGAAATAGGCTTCCAGTAACTATCCTTCGAGTCATTAAAGGAGCTTGTTTCGTTTGTTTGCTCTGACTCAACCATTGGGGTTGCCGGGGCCGGAGGATTGGATGTCGCTGGCGGTATATTGGTTCCTTGTTTCACTTGAACGGTCTGCTGTGGCAGGGTCGCATATTCGACGCTATTGGTGAGAGTATTCCACCAAGGAATCTGGATCTCTGGCAGTGTCATTGGTCCCACTTTAGTTGGCACCAGTGCAACACTTTGCACCACGGTGGTAACTAAGCCTTGTTCGGTCACTTTGCTGTCGTCTTGGCTTTGGTCTGGGTAATAGCGAATTCCGTTAATTTCCGGCATTGGAATCGGTGGGATTTGACCGCTGCTAAGTCCGGTGGCTGTGATTGTCATAGTGCGAGTCACAGGTTCGCCGACGGTCCAATTTTGTGGCTCGCGGCTGTAGGTTTCGTTAATCTGAAATTTGCTGGCCGGAATCCAAGGCGCTTGGGGGTAGCTATCAGGGATAGGCTTAACGTCCAGTTCAATCAGTTTGCTGACGACCGACTCAGCTGTGCCGCGTAAGCGATTAAAACGATTGGTAATACGAGCACTAAATCGTTGCCCCGGAATCACCAGCTTACCTGCGACTTCAGGGAAGATAGCGTAGCGACGCTCGTAGACACCAATCCGTTTACCATCCACGACTCTCACGTATTGCTTTGGGTCCATGAGTGATTGCACACGCGCGTCGGCGACGGTCATTTCCGAAAGGTTCGCATCCTCGTGATTGATGGTGTAATACAAGCGCTCAATGTAGATAATCTGTTCTTGTACGTAATGCGTGCCGCTACTGACTTCGACTTCAAAATAAAAGTTGTCGGTTGAGGTCGGAGCGGTGGTGGATTGAGTGCTCACCTCAATCCTAATAGGGTCACTACTCGCGCCTTTAAACTTAATTGGCGGTATGAGTACTGTGCCACTCCGACGAGGAACTAAGCTTAATGTCCAGTCGGTGTATGAGCTGTTTTTGCCGTTGTTAAAACTTATTTGCTGCTGCTGATCTTGGTTGATGATGTCCCAGTCGCGATCAAGTACGCTCCAGTCGGGCGATGAAAATCCCGCCATATCGTCATATCGAATTTGCAGTGTGACATGATCAGAACGGCCAATTTTTTTTCTATCAACACTGGCTTGCATGGTGGCGGCGAAGGTGACTTGTGCCATCAACAATAGAGTGGTTAACGCGAGTATGCGCCTTACCATAATACATCCTCTTCGGTTTGATCCGTATTCTGGCGGTACTGGTAAAGAAATTTACGCTGCATCAGTAGGCCAGGGTTGTCAGGGACTTGATTGAGTAATGAATCCATTGCCGCACGCTCTTCGCGGCTGAGGTTGCTGAAGGTATCTAACGCTTCTGCGTCGGATTCATCACCGGCGTCATTGGTTGGTTGTTCTTGGTCTAAAGCGGCTTGCGCTTCCGTGTCGCTAGCTTCCTGTTCGTCAGCTTGTGCGTCTGCTTGTTTGTCATTAGGGTTGCGGTCTTGAGCGCTGCTTGAGTCGCTATTCTCAGCGGGTGTCTGCTCTTGAGGTTGCGCTTGTTCTTGAGCTTTTTGCTCTGCGAACTCATCGTCTGATTTTCTGCCTTCTTCTGAATCGCTGGGGTCTTGCTGTGACTCACTGCTGTCTGACTCTTGCGAATCAGAGTTCTGGTTTGATGGATCGCTTTGGCTGTTTTCTGAATTAGAGCCTGAACTAGAGTCCGAGTTACTTTCTGAACTACTGTCCGAGTTCTGTTGATCCTGTTGATCGCCTTGCTCACCATCTTGGTTTTGCTCATCCGACGAATCACCAGAATCCTGTTGCTGCTGTTCTTGTTCTTCTAAATGCTGTTTAACCCGTTCAAGGTTCTTGGTGGCGGCAGGAAATTCAGGTTGTTTTTTTAAGGCTTCTTCGTACGCATCAATCGCACCTACTAGATCGCCAGCCATTGCCAGCGAATTTCCACGATTGAATGCCGCATCGGCGGACTTTAAGGTGCTAAACGCGTCGGCAGCTTCATCATATTTTCCAGCACGGTATAGGGCAGTGCCGCGCCACGCTTTATCGGTAAATAATTCAGCGGCAGCGGCGGGGTCGCGCTTAAGCTCCTTGGCAGCTTGTTGATCGTCGGTTTCCCACATTCCTGCCATCACTGGTTCTGGTGTCATTAAAAAGGGGATCAATAACACCGTAAAAACAACGCCTCGGCGGAAGCTAAACAGAGCGACGGGAAGAATTAAAAATATTAGCCAAAAGCCGGAATCAATCCAAGTTTGAAGCATTTGCTCTTGTTCGGCTTTCGCCTTGCTGTAATCCGGTGCGCTCGTTAACCCTTGCCAATCACTGTCGTTGTAAGTAAGTGAGCGCCAGCGGCTGCCGGTGGCTTCATAAAGAGACTGCATTGGTCGCGTATTAAGCCTAGGTAATACGATATTACCCGAGCCATCCTTTAAGAACCCTTGATCTCCCGTAGGAATCGGTGCGCCTTCGTTGGTGCCTATCGCAATCAGAGAGAGGCTGACGTTGGGGGAGAGTAAGGGGCTAATACGGCTGACATCTTTTTCTTGGATTCCGTCAGTTAAAAGCAATATGTTGGCTTCGGAAATGCCTGCGTCACGCATTAATTTAAGTGCGTTGCTAATGGCTTTATCAGGGCGGCTGCCTAATTTAGGCATAATCTCTGGGGACAGAGACGTAATTAAATGCTCAACCGTGGCACTGTCATCCGTGAAGGGCACTACGGTATGTGCATCGCCGGCATAGGCAACGACTGCTGTGACGCCATCTTCCCGACCACGCACAATATCGGTGGCTTTGCGAACGGCACGTACCGCTCGGCTAGGCGCCACATCTTGCGCTCCCATAGATAACGACATATCCAGTAATATAACGAGTGCATCCGGGTTCGTTACAACGGGCACCGCCTTTTTTTCAAAACTTGGGCCAGCCAAAGCGAATATTGTAATGATCCAAGCGATCGCTAACACGCCACTGACGGCGGTCGATTTTTTACCTGGAATGTCGTCAAGCATGTAAGACTGCAAAGCGGGGTCGATGTATTTAGACCAATCGCCGCTACGCAATATTTGTCGCAACATCATGCCGGTAAAAATGATGGCAGGAATAATTAAGACTAGCCACTCAGGGCGCATAAAATGGAATTGCGTAAAAAAATCCATCGGAAAGAATTCACTCATGCGTCATCTCCCCGTATAAATATAATTTGTAGCCAGCTGAGCAGTAACGCCACTAATAATGGCCAATGGAAATAGCTGGTTTCTGGGCGATAAACTTTATCTTCTCGAATGCTGGGTTCTAACTCGTCGATTAACGTATAAATTTGACTGAGTTCTTCGGTATTACGGGCACGAAAAAAGCGTCCATCGGTTAAGGTCGCAATTTCTGTTAAGCCTCGCTCGTCAAGCTCTCTAGATGGGTTGACGGTACGGCTGCCAAAAAAACTGGGAACCTCCATCGTCTCAGCACCTAAGCCAATGGTGTAAATACGAATGCCTAATTCCGCAGCCAGTTCAGCCGCGCGAATGGGTTCGATACTGCCTGCGGTGTTTTCGCCATCGGTCAGTAACACCAGTACTTGGCTGTCGGATGGGTTTTCACGCATACGTTTTGCCGATAAGGCAATGGCTTCGCCAATGGCGGTCATTTTACCCGCAAGACCTAGCGCGGATTCGTTCATGAAAGTGCGTACGGTTTCGCGATCAAAGGTTAGTGGCGCTTGTAGATAGGCATTAGAACCAAACAAAATCAGACCTAAACGGTCACCTTCTCGTTGCGTAATAAAGTCATTGAGTACGTGTTTTACAATCTCTAAGCGATTAACAGGCTTGTTATTTAATTGCATATCGGCAATTTCCATACTGCCAGAGATATCGACCGCTAACATAAGATCTCGTCCTGCGGCGGGTAAACGTACCGGCTCGCCAACCCAAACCGGGCGGGCGAGGGCAACAAGCAGGGATACCCAGATCATAAAGGGCAAAAGCCACGCAATTTTGCTGCTGCTGTGGTGTGTGGTTTTGGCGCTATGGCCGGCTTCCCAACGGCCGGTGTCGGCAACTTTTAATGCCGCTCGGGCTTTGGCGGAAGCTGGCATAAACAACCGAAATATAAACGGCAGGGGCAATAACACAAAGGCATAGGGCCAGAGGAAGTTAAACATTAACGCCTCCAGAGGTATCTTTTAGTTGGTTGACGCTTGCCCGCTTAATCCATTGTTTAGCAGCGTTTTCTAATGCGTTGGCATCGAAGTTTTCTAATTGACTGTATGGGCCTTCGCTTAATGCTATGGCGTTTGCGCTGGTAAATAGGGCGATGTCGCATTGCATATTTAATTGCTCGACCCATAGCTTACCGCTTAACGCGTTTATGTCGCTGCCGGGGCGATAATATAACCAATAGCGTTTTAGTATTTGATTAATATCACGGCAATAATTGTTGGCGTTACCCGATTGCTCGTATTCGCGCTTGGCGTTATTGAGAAGGCCGTACGCGAGCGTTTTAATTTTTTGCTGTTTAAACATCACAACAGCAACGTAGGCGATTAAACCTATCACGCAGGCTGTCGCGATCATTAACACCCACCAACCCCAAGCAGGTGGCCAGCTGGAAATAGCGGCGGGTTCAATAATATCAATAAGATCTAGCGTTGCTGAATTTGGAGCGGCGGGATTCATTGAGCTCCTCCCTGCTTATTCGCTGCGCCGGTTCCGGCGGTGCTAAAACCAAACCCACGGCGAAGCTGGTCAAGCGGATCAGAATCATTACTGACACAAATAAGGGGCATACGCAGATGCAGTAAACGCGCTTGAAGGCTATCGAGTCTTTGTTGCCACTCAAGTTTATATTTTTCACTTTCCGCTTTATTGTGACGAAGTTTGCGACGTTCGTTGCCATCGGTAATAGCAAATTCGCCCTCTGGCATTTGCCGTTCAAATGGGTCGCTGATGTGAATGGCAATTAAATCGCAGTGACGTGAAACTTCGTGCAGCGTTCGTTCGCATTCTTCATCAAACCCGGCCCAGTCACTGATGATGTAAATGGCGCTACCGGGGCGTGAAACGCGCGCAATATGACGACACACCTCTAGCATTCTTGCTTGGCTGTCTTTATGGCCGGAGCGCGGAACGCTGGCTAATTGATGCAAAAAGGCCATCAGGTTTTTGCGCCCAGTGTGGGGGCGTAAATCGAATTCGCTGTCGTCGTTAAAGACTAAGCCACCGACTCGGTCGCCATGATTCATAGCAGACCAAGCCAGTAGTGCAGCTATATCAGCGGCAACCACTTGTTTCAGTGCTCGGCGAGTGCCGAAGTTCATACTTGCGCGTAAATCACAGGCAATCAGTACTGGGCGTTCGCGCTCTTCACGGAATACCTTAATATGAGCATCGCCGGTTCGAGCCGTCACGCGCCAATCCATTGAGCGAATATCATCACCGGGCTGATACTCGCGCACTTCAGAAAAGTCGATCCCACGGCCACGCAGCCGGGAGGTATGGCCTCCGGCTTGGTCGTTGAGAATCTTTTTCTGCCGGTGCAATGGCATTAAGTTGGCAAGCACGCGTAACCCGGCAAGGCGTGACGAATCAATCGCCGTGCCTTCAGAAAACTCCTTGTATGGCATCAGGCAACAGGCACTCGCGCGAGTAACTCATCAATGACCATATCGCTGTTTAAACCATTGGCCTCTGCCTCAAAGCTTAAAAGCAGGCGATGACGCAAGACATCGTGTGCAACGGCACGAACATCGTCAGGGCTGACGTACTCACGTCCTGCCAACCAAGCGCTGGCACGTGCACAGCGATCAAGGGCAATGGTGCCACGAGGGCTAGCGCCAAACTCAATCCAACGAGCAATATCGTCACCGTATTGGCCTGGCTCGCGGGTCGCCATGACTAATTGAACGACATACTCTTCAACCGCTTCACTCATATGAATGGCGAGTACTTGCTGGCGTGCTGCTTTGATGTGCTTCTCGGTAAGCTTGCCACCCTCGTGAGTGGTGGCTGAAATTGCTTCCCCGCGGGCCAAACGCAAAATAGCTTGTTCAGACGCGGCATCGGGGTAACCAATTTTTACGTGCATCAAGAAGCGGTCAAGCTGGGCTTCAGGAAGCGGGTAGGTGCCTTCTTGCTCAATAGGGTTTTGCGTAGCCATGACCATAAATACATCTGGTAGTGGTCGTGTTACGCCACCAACGGTAACTTGGCGTTCTGCCATAGCTTCCAGCAAAGCGCTTTGAACTTTTGCTGGCGCGCGGTTGATTTCATCGGCAAGAATCAGATTATGAAAAATAGGCCCAGCTTGAAAATCAAACGTTTGAGTTTGTGGGCGATAGATCTCTGTGCCCGTGATGTCACCGGGTAACAGGTCGGGCGTAAACTGAACGCGTTTAAACTCGCCTTCCATGCGCTCGGCTAGGGCATTGATGGCTTTTGTTTTAGCCAAGCCCGGAGCGCCTTCAACTAATAGGTGTCCATCTGCTAATAGGGTAAGTAAAAGTCGATCAACCAATTGTGGCTGGCCGATGATGCGTTTTTGGAGGCTGCTACGGAGTTGCTGAAAACCGCCCTGTAAGCTCATTTTAGTTCTGCCCTAGCTTATTGTTATGTTGATAATGATATGTGCGGGAGTAACCCGATAAGTTACCAAGATTTTAGAGCAACTCACTCGTTGGTCAATGGGTAGATTGGTTGTAGAGCACAAAGTTTTCTATGGCTCCGTCAGGTTGTGTCAATAGCTAGATGCTTCTTTGGTCGCTGGATGTAATACGTGCTTGTCAAACTTGTTGATACATATCGGCTGGCATTCTTGACGAATGGGCTAAGCTGAAGGTAGAAGCACGCAAAGAGGCAATATGATGCTGAGCACACTCCAGACCCTGATTGATGAACGTAACACCAAAGACCAAGCAACACAGTTAAAGAAGTTTGCCGATATTTATTATTCCGGCGCCCCTGTTGATGAAGTGCTTGCACGAGCCGTTGATGATCTTTACGGCGCAGCATTGTCTTGCTGGCAGCTTATTCAAGAACGTGAATTGGGTGTTCCTAAAGTTAGGGTGTTTAATCCAGATCATGAAAACCATGGCTGGCAGTCGTTGCATACCGTTATTGAGATCGTATTCGAAGATATGCCGTTCTTGGTGGATTCCATTCGAATGCAGCTTAATTCTCGTCAAATGTCGCTGCATGCGATTCATTATTGCGCGATTCATGCGACGCGAGACAAAGACAATAAACTGAATGTGACGTCTGATTGGGTAAAACCGGGTAAGAGCAAAACCACGGAAGCGATTATTTACATCGAAGTTGATCACCATTCAGACAAACAACTGATGGCGGAACTGTCGGCAGAGCTGGAAGAAGTGCTTCTTGAAGTGCAGCGCTGTGTTCGCGATTTTCCTTCGATGTTACAAAAAGCCAAAGATGCCGCACTCGAGATCAAAAAAGACTGTGGTTCAAATGATTCCGTCGAGTGTGAAGAAGCCAGTGCGTTTATGAACTGGGTTGCGAGTAATCACTTTACCTTTTTGGCTTACGACGAGTTTACCGTTAATGCCACAAAAACGGCGAAGACTGTTAGCCGAGATAGCAGCAAAGATTTAGGTACCTTTCGCAACATTGATACACAGCAGACAGAGGTACGGTTAAAGGATCTTGAACCTGAAATTCAAGAATTTATTACCGGTTCTGAATTAATTAGTTTTATGAAATCAGGCAACCGCAGCCGTATTCATAGACCAGCGTACCCTGATTATATTGTCGTTAAGCGATTTGATAAGAAGGGCAATGTGATTGGTGGAATGCGCTTTATGGGGTTATTTACCTCTATTGTGTATATTGAAACGCCGAACAATATTCCTATTATACGCCGTAAACTTCAGTCGATTCGTGACCTGTCAGGTTTCGAAAAGAGCAGTCATAGCGGAAAAGAATTAGACCGTATTCTCGAAGTGTACCCGCGTGATGAGTTATTCCAGTCAGATGTTGAGCAGCTGCACAACACGGCGATCAGTATTTTAAATATACAAGAACGTCGCCAAACTCGTATTTACCTGCGCAAAGATTCGTACAGCAAATTTATTTCCTGTTTAGCGTATACCCCACGTGATGTATACAACACTGAACTCCGCCAAAAAATGGAGAAGGTGTTAGAAGAAGAGTTTGAGCCACAAGACATCGAATTTAATACCTACTTTTCAGAGTCGGTATTAGCACGAACGCATTTCACGGTGCGTCTCAATTCAGATAAGTCAATTACTTATGATGAAGACGTGATTGCCAATAAAATTCGCCAAGTTGTGCGTTCGTGGTCGGACGATTTGCATGCTGCCTTAGTTGAACAGGTTGGTGAAGAGCGAGGAAATAGCCAGTTCCACGAGTATCGTCACGCTTTTCCTGCAGGGTATCGTGAAGACTTTTCTGCCCGAACTGCGGTCGGTGATATTCAACATATGGAATCTATGTTGGATATGGAGGATGGCCATCTGGCCATGAGCTTCTACCGCGAGCTTGAAGAAGATGAAAATCAGCTACGATTTAAACTCTTTAATGCTGAATCGCTGTTGCCGTTATCTGATGTGATTCCAGTACTGGAAAACTTTGGTTTACGAGTATTGGGTGAGCACCCTTATGAGATGGTTCGCAAAGACGGCAGTCGCGTGTGGATTCATAATTTCATGCTGCGTTACACCTTGGCTGACAGTATTAATATTGCCGAAGTTAAGCAGGTATTCCAAGAGGCTTTCCGTGCGATATGGACGAGTAAAGCAGAGAACGATTCGTTCAACCGCCTAGTACTTGGAGGGCAACTAGGTTGGAAAGACATCGCCTTGCTGCGTGCGTATGCACGCTACATGAAGCAGATCCGCTTTGGGATTTCAGAAAGCTACATCGCTGATACTTTAAGCCGTTATATTTCTATTAGTACGCAAATTGTTAAATTATTTCATTCGCGTTTTGGTTTGGCAGAAAACAATATCGATGTGCGTAACGCACGATTTGAACAGGCAGAGCAAGCGCTACTCGAGAGCCTCGACAGTGTTGATCAACTTAACGAAGATCGAACCATTCGTCGTTACCTAGAGCTTATTAAAGCCACGCTGCGTACCAATTATTTCCAAATGGATGACGAGGGGCATGACAAAAGTTACCTCTCCTTTAAGTTAAAGCCAGAACTGATCAGTGATATGCCGCTGCCTCGGCCAATGTTCGAGATATTTGTTTACTCTCCACGAGTTGAGGGGGTGCATTTGCGCGGCGGTAAGGTGGCTCGTGGTGGTTTGCGTTGGTCGGATCGTTTTGATGATTTTCGCACAGAAGTGTTGGGGTTAGTTAAAGCGCAGCAGGTGAAAAATGCCGTGATTGTTCCGGTGGGCGCAAAAGGCGGTTTTGTCTCTAAGTGCCCGCCAAAAGACGGTGGACGAGATGCGTTTATTGCTGAAGGGATTGCATGTTACCAGACCTTTATTAGTGCCTTGCTGGATATCACCGATAACTTAGTTGAAGGTGATGTGGTGCCGCCGATTGATGTTGTTCGTCATGACCCTAATGACCCTTATTTAGTGGTCGCTGCGGATAAAGGCACTGCGACCTTCTCCGATATTGCGAATAAAATTGCCGTTGATCGTGGTTTTTGGATGGGGGACGGTTTTGCCTCCGGTGGCTCTGTCGGTTATGACCACAAAAAGATGGGTATTACCGCTCGTGGTGCGTGGGTATCTGTGCAGCGTCACTTCCGTGAGAAGGGCATTAATATTCAGCAGGAAGACTTCACCGTCGTCGGTGTTGGGGATATGGCGGGTGATGTGTTTGGTAATGGCATGTTGTTATCCGAGCATATTTGCTTGGTTGCAGCCTTTAATCATATGCACATATTTATTGACCCTACGCCAGACTCGGCGGCGACTTTTAAAGAGCGCAAACGCCTGTTTGAACTGCCACGTTCATCTTGGGAGGACTTTGATAAAAAGCTTATTTCTAAAGGCGGTGGCATTTTCTCTCGTGCAGCGAAACGCATTGAAATTACGCCTGAAATGAAAAAATGTTTTGGTATCACTGAAGATCATTTAGCGCCCAATGAATTAATGAAAGCCACCCTTAAAGCGGAGGTTGATTTAATTTGGAATGGCGGGATTGGTACTTACATTAAAGCCAGCTCTGAGCAAGATTCAGACGTCGGTGACAAAGCCAACGACAGCCTACGAATTAACGGTAAAGACGTTCGTGCGAAGGTGGTTGGTGAGGGCGGTAACCTTGGTGTTACTCAGTTAGGTCGTATTGAATATGGTCTACACGGCGGTGCATCGTATACCGACTTTATTGATAACGCGGGCGGGGTGGATTGCTCTGATCATGAAGTAAATATCAAAATCATGTTGAACGACGTGATGGATAACGGCGACCTTACGCGTAAACAGCGTAATGAAACCTTTATGGCGCAAACCGATGCCGTGGGCCAACTTGTTCTGACCAACAATTATTGCCAAACTCAGGCGATTGCATTGGCGTATCGTGATTGCAAAGAACGCTTGGAAGAATACACGCGTTTAATGCGTGATTATGAGCAGCAGGGCAAACTCAATCGTGCGCTGGAGTTTTTGCCAAACGAAGAAACTCTACAAGACCGCCGTAATGATAATCTCGGTTTAACGCGTCCAGAATTGGCGGTACTTATTTCGTACACCAAGGCGGACTTAAAAGAATTACTGAATCACGAGTCGATTACGTCTGACCCGTATATTTCAGACATTGCAGAAACCGCCTTCCCAGAAGCCTTAGTGCATGATTTTGAAGAGCCATTAAAACGTCATCGCTTGCGTAAAGAAATCATTGCCACGCAGCTAGCCAATGACATGGTGAATTACATGGGCATCACGTTTGTGAATCGCCTTAAGGATTCAACCGGGTCTTCCGTGGCAGATATTGCACGTGCCTATATGACGGCTCGAGATACCTTTTCGCTTGAAGAGCGCTGGTGTCAGATCAGTGAGTTGGACTACAAGGTTGAGACCTCCGTACAAGAGCAAATGATGGCCGAGCTAATGCGCTTAGTTCGTCGTGCTACTCGCTGGTTCTTACGCAATCGTCGAGTGAATGTTGATATCGAGCAAGAGGTGGCTAAATTCCGTAATGCGGTGCAATACATAGCCCAGAACCTTGGTACAACGTTAAAAGGTGGAGAGCTAGATCGGTGGACCAAAGTTTACGAAGAACGCAAAGCGGCCGGGGTACCGGATGATCTCGCGGCTTACACCGCAGGCTCAGCCGAACTGTATTCATCGCTGGGCATTATTGAAGCCTCAGCGGAAAGTGAATGTGATGTTGAGCGTGTCACGAAAGCGTACTTTGGCGTTGGAGAACACCTGTCACTTAATTGGTTCTTACAGCATGTGAACGCGTTACCGGCGAGTAATCATTGGGAAGCAATGGCACGCGAAAGTTTCCGTGATGATCTCGATTGGCAGCAGCGTTCCTTAACCGTAGGGATTCTTAAAGGACACCCTGACGACATCGACCTCGAAGTGGCAATAACCCACTGGGAGGAAGAGCAGGTGGTGTTAGTTACCCGCTGGAAACGTATGTTGGATGAACTGAAAGCGACGGATAACATGAACTTCCCTATGATTGCGGTGGCCTTGCGCGAGCTACTTGATTTAGCACAAGCCAGTCGTCATAGCCGAGGATCTGCGTAGCTTTAGGCTTCTCCTACCAAGGAGCTCAATTTTACTCGACGCGGTTTATCGATTGAACCTCTCGCAAGACAAGTGTAAAACCTTCTTGTCTTGCGAGTTTGGGTCAACAGCGTGTTTCCAGTTATTTCTCTTTTTATTGTCGTATTGATTAATTCAACCTTGTATAGCTCAGTGAGTCATGCGGCGGAGGTTGATCAATTTACGCGGCCCCAAAATCTTATCCTTGATGACAGTACTGCCTTACTTGATGCCGAAGTCAATCAGCGTATTAACCGAGCCTTAATTCGTGCAAACCGCAACCCTCCTCATTTAAAGCCTCGCAAAGTTCAACGTGTGCCGAAACAAACCCATTGTTCGGTACCGCGTTTGTACGACTCTTTTCGAGCACTTCTTGCCCGCCCAATCGTTGGCCAGATTGAATCTTTTGCTGAAGATAATTTGGATGTGAATCGTCATACCACTTTATTGAGTGACTCGGTATATCGCCATTTTACATGGCCCCAGTCTCCCTCATTAGTCTTGACTGAACGAGTGGCTTCGATTGTGCGAGTAGGTGATTTCGAAGTAGGTACCGATAAGTTTGGCCACTTTTTCACCGAAGGGTATAGCTATTTTCGAGAAACCGATGATTTTCTCAACCCCGTGAACGATGCTCTGCTGTTCGGTGAATGGACGGAGTCTGTCTATTTTGGCGCGCAAACGACCGGGGTATACTCATACGCCGATTTAGTTGCTAACTTTAACGGCCTTCGTTTTTGGAATCGTATTTTAGCGGTTCAGCCTGATCCTTTAACAGAGCGGGTTGTTGAACCGTATATTCGCTGTGAAAACGACGATTGGGTTGTGAATATGACCTTCCATTGGGTTGATTACATCGATAACGGCTGGAACGAAAGTGTGAATTGTTCATTGTTTCGGACGCTGAATCTATTAGGCCAAGTTCTGAGTGAAGCACCGCATTGTCACCCTGAACAACTGCCTTGGCGGCGTTATGGCATATATGGCTCAAGGTTATTGAATCAACACGGGCTTGGCGTGATGCCAGAGTATTTGCAGCCGGAAGTGTTACTCAGGCAAATGTCGCCAGATGAGTACACCAGTGAATCAATAGAGTGGATTCGATCATTCAGAGAAGATCTTGAACTCTGGCGTTTAAAGCAGGATGAAGACCCAGGGTCCAATAGGTCGTCGATACGAGATAAAGCGAGCTTGAATGATGAGTAAGCAAATCGTAGTTGATCTTGTTATCAGCTCTTCTGAATACCAGCGTTACTACAGCGGCAGCGTTTCAAACGTATTAGCCACGACGGTCGATGGCCTGAAAGTTCGCTTCCCAGCAAGCGTGCTACAGAAGGTCGTGAGTCACGATGGCATCAGTGGTCGTTTTGCGATTACCTTCAGTGATGCAGGAAAGTTCGAAAAAATTGAACGCATTCGCTGAGCAGCGTTGGTCAGCGCCGAGTTAAATCCCTATAATGCGCGCCAAATGATCCCCTTTTTTAGACATCACTCCGAGGTAGTTATGAGTTGGTACGGCTTAGCACGCAATTTTTTGTTCATGCTTGATGGCGAAACCTCTCATGAATTAGGCCTTAACATGCTTGGCAACGCTGAAAAGTTTGGGCTGCTTGGAATGATGACACCTAACGTAGCTGATACCCCCGTTAACGTTGCTGGCATTACGTTTCCTAACTCCGTGGGCTTAGCCGCCGGTTTGGATAAAAATGGTGATTACATCGACGCCTTTGCCGCGCTCGGTTTTGGATTTATTGAAATTGGTACCATTACGCCTCGCCCTCAACCGGGCAACCCTAAGCCACGTTTGTTCCGCTTGCCTGAGCAACGCGCGATTATTAACCGCATGGGCTTTAACAATAAAGGGGTTGATCACCTTGTTGAACAAGTAAAAAAAGCTAAGTTCAAAGGCGTACTAGGCATCAATATTGGCAAAAACTTTGATACCGCTGTGGAAGATGCCACTTCAGATTATCTGATTTGTTTAAACAAGGTGTATCAGCACGCCACCTACATTACGGTGAATATCTCGTCTCCGAATACACCGGGTTTGCGCACCTTGCAGTATGGTGATGCCTTACGTGATTTGTTACTGCCTCTGAAAGCGCGCCAAGCTGAGTTAGCGGAAGAGTTTGGCTACAAGCCTATCTTCGTGAAAATAGCCCCCGATATGACCGCTGACGAAGTTATATCCGTCGCGGAGACCTTAATCGAATGCAAGATTGATGGTGTGATTGCCACCAACACCACATTAACCCGTGATGGTGTTGAAGATGCCGAACATGGCAATGAAGCCGGTGGCCTTTCTGGTGCGCCAGTGACGGAGCTATCGACCGAAACCATCGAACGCTTGAGCGATGCATTAGAAGGTAAGCTGCCGATTATTGGTGTGGGCGGTATTTTAGATGGCGATGATGCCGCAGATAAAATCAATGCGGGGGCGTCATTAGTGCAAGTATATTCAGGCTTTATTTATCGTGGCCCAGAGCTGGTGGGCGAGTGCGCTAGTGCGATTGCTAACGTCGCAAAGTAAAGTTAGGCGTCTTAAGGTAGACCGTAGAAATAAAATACCCGGCTTGTGCCGGGTATAGCTCCCTTGGTTAGGGTGCGAAGGTTGACGAAAAATCGTCAATATTAAATGCTGTGCTGTAGTACTAGAAAAACAAGTACGAAGTTGAGTATGAAGTTAAATGATTAAACGGCAATTAGATGGACGCCAGAAACGCCGGTGTAACCGTCCCAGTGGTCAGCTCGTCCAGCTCGCCAACCAGACATCCAGTGGTCGCGTGCAGGGCCTGCAGGGGGTGCTAGATCTTTAGAGCGGCGCTCGATGCCTGCTCGGTAGCCACGTGTATATGCTCTTTCTTGCATATCGCGTTTGTGTTTCTTCATAGTGTTGCTTCCTCGTGTTACTCAAAACATCTGGTTAGCCACAAAAACTTTCGGTGGACCGAGTACAGTTGTACCGTGACAGCACGGTGAATGTTAACGATTTATTTCTTATAAGCGATGGGTTTTTAAATCCTATTAGCTATTACTCCCGGTAAAAATAAGTGGAAGCAAGCATGAATGACGTCGAATATAACGACCCGAACACCAACTGGCTGGTGGTTTGCGCCAAGGGCACAGAAGCACTTCTGGCCGACGAAATCAGACACTTAGGGGGCAATGTTGATAAAGAAAACCACATTGGCGTGTATTGGCATGGTGATTTAGAAGCGGCCTATAAAGTTTGCCTATGGTCGCGGTTGGCCAGCCGTTTGCTATTACCCTTGCATGAATGTCAGGTAGACAGTGTCGACGAAATGTACAGAATGGCGAAGTCTGTCGACTGGCCATCTTTGTTCCCGGTGGACGCCACTTTTCGCATTGATTTCCATGGCAGCAGCCGCTTCATTAACAACACCCAGTTTGGCGCGCAGAAGATTAAAGATGCCGTGGTGGATTGTTTCCGCGAGAAAGTTGGTGCGCGCCCCGATGTGGATAAATCCGGTGATATTCGTATTGAAGCGCAACTGCGTAAAGGCCAGTTGCTCTTATTCTTAAACGTCTCCGGTGACAGTTTGCATCGCCGAGGCTATCGCTTGCAGCCGGGCCAGGCACCCTTGAAAGAAAATTTGGCGGCGGCTTTATTGATTCGTGCTGGCTGGCCCGAAAAATTTAAAGCTGGGCAACACCTTATCGACCCTATGTGTGGTTCCGGCACCCTATTAATAGAAGCCGGTTTGATGGCGGCGGATATTGCTCCGGGCCTTAATCGCCAAGGGTGGGGCTTTGAGCGCTGGAAAAGTCACGAGCGTAAACTCTGGTTGCGTCTGGTTGAGGATGCTCGTCAGCGTCGAACCGACGGCATTAATGGTCTCAAAAACAAACTCTATGGGTTTGATATTGATGCCGATCAGTTGGCGGCGGCCAGCAAAAACCTTGAGCGTTCGGGCTTAGAAGGCAAAGTGCATTTAGAGCGCCGTGATATCACGGATTTGCGCGTGCAAAAAGACGTCTTAAAAGAGGGTGGGTTAGTTATCTGTAATCCACCCTACGGCGAGCGTATTGGTGAGCTGCCGCAGCTTGCGCCTTTGTACCAACACCTTCATGACGCCACCATGAAGCTTCCTGAGTGGCCGATCGCTATATTTACCGGCAACCTAGATTTATCACGTGCGATACGTCGTCCGCTGGATAAACAATACAAGTTTATGAACGGTAAAATCGAAGCCAAGTTATTAGTGTTTGGTGCCGCCGATGAGCGCTCGTCGCGTCCTCAGGTGTCGGCGATTCGAGGGCCGGTTGAGCAGTTTGCGAACCGCATCAAAAAGAACATTAAAACGGCGTCAAAATGGGCGAAGCGGGAAAATATCCACTGCTACCGTATTTATGATGCTGACTTGCCAGAGTATGCGGTGGCTGTAGATCGCTATGAAGATTGGCTGCACGTGCAAGAATACGTACCGCCAAAAACGATTGATCCAGCTATGGCCGAGCGTCGCTTATTGGATGTGCTGTCTGCCTTGCCAGAAGTTACTGGTGTGTCTGCTGAAAAAATCGTACTGAAACGCCGCGAGCGTCAATCGGGTAAACGTCAGTACGAAAAACAAAGCGACGAAAAGCGCACTATGGTCGTTCGGGAAGGGCAGGTGAACATCCTCGTTAACCTGAAGGATTACCTCGATACCGGCTTGTTTTTGGATCACCGCCCAACGCGTTTAGAGATCGCCGAGTTAGCAGCCAACAAACGCTTCCTCAACTTGTTCTGCTACACCGCTACGGCCAGTGTGCATGCGGCAGCAGCAGGCGCAACTTGTACCAGTGTGGATATGTCACGCACTTACATTAATTGGGGTCGTGATAATTTCAGCTTAAACAACATAGACCCGGATGCGCATCCGTTTGTGCAAGCTGACTGCCTACAATGGCTAAAAGACGATCAAGGTGAATACGACATCATCTTCATGGACCCGCCAAGCTTCTCCAATTCTAAGCGTATGGAAGGTGTGCTGGATATTCAGCGTGATCATGTTGACTTGATTCGTATGGCAATGGAGCGCTTAGCTCCGGGCGGTACACTGATATTCTCGTGTAACCTGCGCAAGTTTGAGATGGAATACGATGCCTTGAGTGATCTTGATGTTAAGGACGTAAGCGCGAAATCGATTCCGACCGATTACGCGCGTCGTCCTAATATTCACGTCTGCTTTCATATTCAAGCGAAGGATTAGCGTTCGAACCGCTGACTCATGCAGAGTCAGCGGTTTTGTTATTTTGATGGTTTATTAATTTTACCTATATGCACTTTATTGGTGCGCCATTGCGTTTGATGTAACGAACTAGTGCCAAATCGACTTTCTCAATCACCTTACTTCTCTGAATTCCCCATCTTTTAAACTTTAATCTGCCTGCCTATGGTGCGTCTGCGCTGATATTGTGCAATGAAAACTCTTTACTTATGCCAAAGATGACAATCTGGTATGAAAAGTGCTTAAACTACAGACGATTAAAGATAATGGCGGGCAGGCGAGCCCAGTAATGCCAAAAACGCACCATCAGAGTGCGAGCTAGAGTGCGAAACTAATAAACACACAAAAATTATCAGAGGATTTCTCGTGGATATCACAGGTATCAACTCCGCTGTCGAAACATTAATGTACAGCGCGAACACCATGTTCATCTTAATGGGTGCCATCATGGTACTGGCCATGCATGCAGGTTTTGCCTTCCTAGAGGTGGGGACGGTTCGTCATAAAAACCAAGTAAATGCCTTGGTAAAAATCATCACTGATTTTGGTATCTCTACCATTGCCTACTTCTTTATTGGTTACCAAGTGGCGTATGGCATGGACTTCTTTGCCAGTGCCAATGAGCTGACGGAACATAACGGTTACGAGTTAGTTAAATTCTTCTTCTTGCTAACCTTTGCAGCAGCGATTCCTGCCATTATCTCTGGTGGTATTGCAGAGCGTGCCAAGTTCTACCCAATGTTAATTGCCTCTGCGTTGATCGTTGCTTTGGTATATCCATTTTTCGAAGGCATCATTTGGAACGGTAACTCTGTATTAGGCTTTAGCTTCCAAGGCTGGTTAGAAGAAAGCTTTGGCGCTGGCTTCCATGACTTCGCTGGTTCTGTTGTTGTTCACGGTGTCGGCGGCTGGATTGCCTTTGCTGCAGTTTCATTGCTAGGTTCACGTAAGGGTCGTTACCGCGATGGTAAAGTTATTGCCTTTGCACCGTCTAACATTCCATTCCTTGCTCTAGGTGCTTGGATTCTTGCTGTCGGTTGGTTTGGCTTTAACGTGATGTCAGCACAAACTCTGGATGGCATCTCTGGTTTGGTCGCCGTTAACAGTTTGATGGCGATGGTTGGCGGCACAATCGTTGCGATGATTGTTGGACGTAATGACCCAGGCTTTATACACAACGGCCCATTGGCTGGCTTGGTTGCAGTATGTGCAGGCTCTGACGTAATGCACCCAATCGGCTCATTAATTGTGGGCGGTGTTGCTGGTGGTTTATTCGTTTTTGTATTTACCACAGCACAAAACAAATTCCCTAAATTCGATGACGTATTGGGCGTATGGCCATTGCACGGCCTGTGTGGTGCGTGGGGTGGTATTGCTGCGGGTATCTTTGGCCTAGAAGCCATGGGTGGATTGGGCGGAGTAAGCCTGATGTCTCAGATTATCGGGACGGTTGCAGGTATTGCTGTTGCTCTTATTGGTGGTTACATCGTTTATGGTTTTGTTAAATCAGTCTCCGGTATCCGCTTGGATGAAGAAGAAGAGTTTAACGGTGCCGATTTATCTATTCACAAAATTAGCTCAACGAGCGACGATTGATCGTAAGCACTATGTGCTTGCTATAAAAGAATAGATATACGAAACCCGCTTCGGCGGGTTTTTTTGTGGGTGTTGAACTACCAGTGATTTGGCTGATACTACGAAAAAACAACAAAAAACAAAGACAGTCTGGTTAAGAAAAAAGAGCATCGATTTTTCGCGTGAAATTTCACCGTTAAGATTTTCCATAGGGGAGTTGGTTCAAGATGTAGAAATCTGCTTGTTTTTGTACGAATAGGCAGTTTTTAGGCGAGGTGGTATCTCAGAGGTTTCTGATGTGGGTCGTTGCTTTGTAATTTGGTTTGTAGGCTAGGAAAGCCTTAGCTTGCAGGCCTGAATCCCGGCGGTTCGCCTTCGTTCTCGTTGGTCATCCCAGAAGAGTGATATTTTGGATTTCACTTCATCAACGGCACCGACGATGCCTTTAAATTCAGATTCAAAGTTTTGAGTGATGTAGAGCCAGTGCTCAGCGTCTATGCCTAAACGATCCATTATTGCGGGTTCGCTTTCTGAAATGGCTCCGCGTTTATTCTCTCTAATTTGACGCCCCGTCCAGTCAACTAAATCTAAGTAGTCAGTAAGCCTCATAGGAATGCCATCCGGCATATTTTGCTTTGGATTGCCGGCAAAATTGAGCAGCTCAGGCACTTGCTGTTGTGGGTGATTAGGCGAGTAGGCGTCTTTTGCTTTTTTAGCTCGTTTCTGTATTGAGGTGTGAGCTGAATCTTCAGGTGTTTTGGCCATTGCTGCACGTACAGGGTTTAAATCAACATAAGCCATGCAAGCGGCGAGCGCTTTCTCGTCGAGTAATGCTTGGGACTTGAAGCGGCCTTCCCAGAAGTGTCCTGTGCAGTTGTCTTCGTCGTTAGCTAATCTTGCAACGGTTTCGTTGAGGCGGCGCATGTACCAGCTAATGCTTATTAAGCGATCACGCCATAGTTTAATCATGTCTTCCAACATGGCTACTTGAGCTTCAGAAAGCTCTTCTCCGCGCTCAAACTTTTGAGTAATAAGGCTGCCTTTATAAAGCTGATGCCAGCGCTGAACGACTTCTAAGTCTGTTAATTCACGGGCTTTAGATTGGTTGACGTGAAGTACGATGTGGAAGTGATTAGACATTACGGCATAGGCGGCAATATCAATACAAAAGACTTTGGCTTGCTCTATGAGTAGATGCTCAATCCAGCCTCGTCGGTGTTCAAAACTTCTGCCTTCTGAATCGCGCCCGCATAAAAAAGCTCGACGTACGCAGCGAGAGACGCAGTGGTAGTAGGGCGTCGCTTCGAGCGAGATCAGTTCCTTCCTTGGCTTGGGCATGGTGCCTCCTGATACTTATTTCTTATTTTAGGCTATCACAATTGACCTTGTGAAAAAATCAGGCATTCTTCTTAGTGTGACTGTCCGGGGTTTTGGTCCTTAACTCTTTATCAGAGATTTTTGATATATCTGTTTTCTTAGGAAGGTATCGACGTATTAATCCAATAACCTGTTCGACACTTCCTTTTTGCCAGCTACTGTATGGATCGCAAAAATAGCTTTTAATGTTAAGTCTATTTTCCACATCTATAAAGTTCCAATTTTCAACGCCATTATCAAATGTGATGCTTTTACAAAGCATGGAGTCATATTTTTTTAATTTTGAGATAATAGCTTTTTCAGTCTCTTTCGATGTTTTTCCTTTTAATTTTGTAATGTGAACGAGGCGAGTCTTTCGCTCAAGAATTACATTTAGACCAGGTTCGTGATTGACTGACTCCATTGAATCACTCTCCCAGTGACCAAAGGTGGTTCTTTTGTTGATATGCTCCGGTCTATCGCAGATCATTGTTTTTAATGAAGTTTTTGATTGAATAGATTGTGTTCGATATTTCTTACGCCGCTTTTTATGCTTTCTTGCAAGATAGGTGATCAAGTCTTTTCTTTCACGATATATGAATTGGTATATCGCTTCATGGGATACTGGAGCGATGGTTTCATGATGTGTGAGACGACCCGAGATAAGTACTGGAGTCCATCCTAGCTTAAGGTGTTCCTCAACATACTTTCGGGTTGCATCAGTCTTTAGCAATGGCGGTCGAGGCCTATGGAGTCTTCTTTGATCAGCCATCCGTTGAGCGGGGTTATGGTAGTACTGATCACACCAGCAACCTGAGTTACGCTTAAGCTCTCTGCTGATTGTAGAGTGGTGACGATCTAGCCTACGAGCTATTTCTCGTATACCTAAGCTCTTGTAATGACGTAAATAGTAAATCTGCCTACGCTCATGTAGGCGTAGGTGTTGGTAATATCTTTCTTCCATGTTTAATCCTCCTGTTTGGTTCAATAATATCAGGAGTGGTGCGCTTCACTATTGAATGAGGGAATTTCGCATTAAATTTTACCGCTGATTTTTTTAGTGAGATTTTGAGAGCTAAGAGCTTGAAAAGCTGAACTTCGTAAAAAAATTGCCGTTTTTAGATGTGACTTAATCTCAGAGGTTTCTGATATGGGTCGTTGGTTTGCGATTTGGTTGTTAGGGCTAAGAAAGCCTTAGCTTACAGGCCTGAATCCCTGCTGTTCGCCTTCGTTCTCGTTGGTCATCCCAGAAGAGGGATATTTTAGATTTAACTTCATCGACGGCTCCGACGATACCTTTGAACTCTGATTCAAAGTTCTGTGTGATGTAGAGCCAGTGCTCTGCATCAATGCCTAGGCGATCCATTATTGCTGGTTCGCTTTCTGAAATTGCTCCGCGTTTGTTTTCTCTGATTTGCCTTCCAGTCCAGTCAACCAAGTCTAAGTAGTCAGTTAATCGCATGGGGATGCCATCTGGCATATCTTGTTTTGGATTTCCGGCGAAGTTGAGTAGCTCGGGCACTTGCTGCTGTGGATGGTTGGGCGAGTAGGTTGCTTTGGCTTTTTTTGCTCGTTTTTGTATTGAGGTATGAGCAGAGTCTTCGGGCGTTTTTGCCATAGCTGCGCGAACAGGGTTGAGATCCACATATGCCATGCAAGCAGCTAACGCTTTTTCATCGAGTAAAGCCTGAGATTTGAATCTTCCCTCCCAGAAGTGGCCGGTGCAGTTGTCTTCGTCATTAGCCAGTCTGGCGACAGTCTCATTGAGCCTACGCATGTACCAGCTAATACTCATGAGTCTTTCGCGTAATTCTTTAACCATGTCTTCGAGTAAGGCTAGTTGAGCTTCTGATAGCTCTTCACCGCGCTCAAATTTCTGTGTGATCAGATTACCTTTATAAAGCTGATGCCAACGTTGTACGACTTCTAAATCCGTTAGATTGCGGGCCTTAGATTGGTTTACGTGGAGTATGATGTGGAAGTGATTAGACATCACCGCATAGGCAGCAATATCAATACAAAAGACTTTGGCCTGCTCTATGAGTAGATGCTCAATCCAGCCTCGTCGGTGTTCAAAACTTCTGCCTTCTGAATCGCGCCCGCATAAAAAAGCTCGACGTACGCAGCGAGAGACGCAGTGGTAGTAGGGCGTCGCTTCGAGCGAGATCAGTTCCTTCCTTGGCTTGGGCATGGTGCCTCCTGATACTTATTTCTTATTTTAGGCTATCACAATTGACCTTGTGAAAAAATCAGGCATTCTTCTTAGTGTGACTGTCCGGGGTTTTGGTCCTTACCGTACAGGAATTGACCTCACTGGAAAATCAGGCATTATTCTTAGAATGACTGTCCGGGGGCTTCACTGTCCGGGGGCTTCAGGGGGCTTCACGGGGGCTTCAATGATTTTTATAATCGAACGCGGCTGCATTCAGGGATTGGTTATTGTTCACCGATGGAATACGAACGAATAGCAGCATGAAAATGAACGTGTCCGTTTTATCGGGGCAAGATCAGTGTCTACTTTTTATGGGGAACACCAGCATGGCAAGGAGGATCACGTGTCTAAGAAGTATGGTCTCGAATCGTCTATGAATCTATCCAGAAGCGATAAAATATCATTGGAGTTGAGTAAGTTGAAGTACTTCAAGGTGGAACATCCACGAGGAGGTCAATACAACGACGGCTATACTTTGGTGGCTGAAATTAAGCATTCGTACAATGATGACTTAATTCTTCTACTAACGGAGTTAGGTGTTAATACAAACTTGCTGGACGTAGAGCCGCCTCCGCACGAAAAATATCCTGCACCTATCTATGATCAAATAGAAATTAATGGTGAATCAAAATGGCTTCAGCGAATTGGTTATTGCAAAATCAACGGAGAATGGTTCTATATTTCTTATAGTAAAGAAGGGCTACGAATCGTTGCTAATGGTGGTGGTTACGAGGTCGAGATGTATGATGTCATTAGAGCAAAAAATATAGAGAAAAATATGAAAAGTAATTTTTTCGATTCCCGCATCGATATTGATAACGCATAAAAAAATTAAAAAGAATAAATAGGACAGTCTGATTAAGCAAAACACCCGTCTGCGTCAGAGTAGTTGTCGCCTTTCTCAATCTTTAGACAGAGCGGCAGTGACACCCCATGACACATCATTCAGTAGAGCAAACAGAAGCAATAGTTAACCGCTTTTCACAATGTGGTTTATCTATACGTGAATTCTCAGAACTAAAAGGCATTGCCAAATCATCCCTGTATAGTTGGACTAAGAAATTCAATAAAATAAAAAAAAATAAACAAGACAGTCTAGATAAGAAAATTACTTCGTCTTTTTCGCATTGGTATAACAATAGACAGTCAGTCGAGGAAAAGCTGATAGGCCATCACATATGGAACTCGTGTTAGTTTGATACTGGCCATTAGAGTGAACTTCGAATTACTTTAGGTGATTTTGTGGAAGCTGTGCTTGACCTAAAACAGCAACAATCAATATGAAGTCGTCTTCTTTGGTAAAGTAAGCGGTATGTTTGCCAATAGGGCAGTAAATGCCGTCCGGGTATATCTCATTGCAACTTCTACCTAAATCGGGGCTGTTAGCTAACATCTGAAACCCTGAAAGTAGTGTTTCTTTGTAGTTGCGCCACTGTAATTCAGAATGATTTTTTACGGTGTAGTCTTTTATTTTTCGTAAGTGAGACTGGGCTAGGTTACTTAGCTTGTATGTGTTCTTTGGCATGAGGTGATTACAGTGAATCTAAAAATCTTTCGCCATCAACTGCTGTGCCCTTGTTTAGATCTTCTTTAGCAGAATTGAAGCAGTGTTTGAGGTATTCGATTTTCATTGCTTCAAGTTCTTCAAAGTCTCTGATAGACATAACAACCACGGCATCTTTGCTGTTTTTGCTTATTTTCACTGGCTCACGTTGAGCGTTTAGAAGTAACTCTCCAAAATTTCGTTTGGCGTCATTCGCTGTTAGTGTGTGCATAGGCAAGTTCTCGACTGAGTGTACAGTTAGATTATAGTACATCGCACCAAATGTTCAATTTAATTAAATCGTGCGATTTGAATAAAAATCGAACTAACCAACGGATTAAGGGGGTTTAGCAACGCACGGAACTGTTACCGCGCGTTGTATTAATTGATTAGGCTATATGTAGGTATAGGTAGGTAGTATTAAGCCGGAACCTACCACATCAAATCATCAGGAATCTGATACGCCGCATACGGGTCGTCGTCGTCCATTTCTGCGCCAGTTTGGTCTGCAATCACAAAAAAGTGGTTGTCGTTGCGTTCACGAATTTTATCGACCACGGGCACTTGTACTACGGCGTAGCTGCCACGATGCGCAATGATGGCCAGTTGGCCACGCGATAGACGATCCCACACTGCTTGATCAACGTATTGAGATTTTACTTTTTTGCCATCCACGAACTGGTATTTGATGTCGCCGTATTGGGCTTCGATCAAGTTGGTGTCAACCAGTTGCTGAATTTGTGCGGCGATGGCTTTTTTGTGTGCTTCGGCGTCGCGTTGTTTGTTTAGCTCACGGTCTTTTGCGGCTTTTTCTTTGCGTGCGGCTTCGGCTTTTTCGCGTTTTGCATCGGTGTCGTTGTCTTGCCCGGTGCGCTTGAGATGCTCTTGTTTCTTCATCTCTTTGTTGTTTTTCTTGGCCTTGTTTTTATCGGCTAGGCCCATCGCTAATAACTGATCTTGGAGTGATTTTGCCATGTCTATTCCTTTAATCTTGGTTATTAATGAGCAGCTGGCGGCCAGATGCCTGCGGGCATTAGGTCAGTCAGTTCGGTTATGGTCGCGTCGCGTTCTGCGTCGGTGTTGGCGACGACGGTGACGTGGCCGAGCTTACGCGCTGGGCGTGCTTCTTTACCATAAGAGTGGCGATGCGCGTTGGCGATGGTTTCCGCTGCGATGGCAGGGGTTTCGTCGCTGATGACATTGAGCATGGCAACGGAGGCGTATTTGGATTTGGTTGAACCCAGTTCGCGGCCTGTAATGGCGAGCATGTGATTGCGGAACTGGCTTGCGCCGGTGCCTTCAATCGACCAGTGGCCTGAGTTATGTACTCGCGGGGCGACTTCGTTGGCGACTAGGCCGTCTTCTGTTTCAAACAGCTCAAGCGTGATGGTGCCAACGTAATCAAGGCTGTCCGCCAACTGGCGAATGTAGCGTTCTGCTTGTTCGGCTTTGGCGCTGGATAAACCCGGTGCAGGGTAGAGGCTGTAACGCAAAATGCCTTCGTGGTGTACGTTTTCGGTCATTGGGAATACCACGATGTTGCCTTGGGCATCTCGGCTGGCAATGACTGAGGTTTCACGCAAGAAGGGCACAAAGGCTTCGGCGATGAGTTCGCGATTGCCAATGGTGTTCCAACAAGCTTCGGCGTCGTCTGGCGAGCGCATCACAAATTGCCCTTTGCCGTCGTAGCCTTCGGTGGTGGTTTTCATGACGATGGGCAAGCCAAGTGTTTTCACGGCGGCGTGGACGTCATCGAGTGAGTTCACGGCACAGAAGTCAGCGGTATCAATACCCGCAGCACGCAGTGCGTTTTTTTCGAGTAGGCGATTCTGAAAGGTTTTTAAGGCATTAAGGCCAGGGCGCAGTTTGTCGGCATGGGGTTCGAGTAATTCGACAATGTGCGCAGGGATGTTTTCGGTTTCGTAAGAAACCACATCCACTGAAGCTATAAACTGTGCCAGCTCTGCGTCGTCATGGGCACGTAAGTCGTACAGCGAAATCTCAATGTCGGTTAGGTCGGTGATGCTGCTTTCGAGCATTTGTCCTAACTGGCCGTTACCTAAAATACCTACTTTCATCATTTTACCTGTGCGGTCATCGTCTTCACTTAGCGGTGTTGATCGTGCTGAGTGTTAGTCTTCAATTCGTGGATCGGGTTGCGACAAGATGGTGTTCTTCTGCGTCTCGCGGAATTCATCCACGCGTTTCAGCAGAGCGTCGTCGCTGGTTGCCAAAATTTGTGCAGCTAGCAGTCCTGCATTTTTGGCTCCGGCATCGCCAATGGCCAATGTGCCTACAGCAACGCCACCTGGCATTTGAGCAATAGATAACAGTGAGTCAATGCCATTCAGTGCGCGTGATTTTACCGGCACGCCCAATACAGGCAAAGACGTTTGTGACGCCGCCATACCCGGCAAGTGTGCAGCACCGCCAGCTCCGGCAATGATCACTTTAAGACCACGGGATTGGGCCGTCTTGGCGTAGTCAAACAACAAGTCTGGTGTACGGTGAGCGGAAACAACTTTTACTTCGTACTCAACACCAAGCTGGTCGAGCATGTCAGCGGCGTGTTTCATGGTTGGCCAGTCGCTTTTGGAGCCCATGATAATTCCGACAGGTACGGTCATGTCAGTGTCCTTCATTCGGGAGTCTGATGCCGGATCTCGCGCTAAGCCAGTTTCCGGGAAAGCGGCGAATTCTATCACAAGGGCAGGCGGTTCACAGAGGGGAAGGGTGTTTAGTGTATGTGATTCGCCCTAGAAGGCGGTGTTCGTAGAGAGTTTTTCAATGGTTGGCGGTAATCTGTGTGATATTTGGAACAATCAAACAAGAGAGTGGCTCTCTTGCCTGATTGACTAAGCAATCAATTTGCCTAGAGGTTGGCTAGTTTGCGGCCTGAGTTCATGAAATAATGCGAACGACGCTAGTACTAATTGGTTAGTACTAGCGATCGGTGTTACAGACTCACGTCACCGGCGTCGATCTTAGCTTCGATGTCTTTGGTCAGAGGCTCATAAATCGCATCTTTGCCGACGAGTGCCCATACAGGTTCATCACCTACTTTATCTAAGTGGTAGGCCTCTTCTTTTAATTCCACTTTGCGATACTTAAATGTACCAGTGACTTCTTGCTGTTCACGAACACGCAAGAAAAGCGGGATTTCGTAAGTTGGCATTTTTTCACGCACGTGGCGAGTAACGTCAGCCCAATCCATGTCTTCTAGCGCAATAGAAGGCGTGATGGTTGCCATGCCTGCGCGGCCATCAGTGTGTGGAATTTCAACGCCATAGACCACCGCATGTTCAATGCAGTCCAATTCCATGAGTATGGACTCCACCTCTGTGGTGGCGACGTTTTCACCTTTCCAGCGGAAGGTATCACCCAAGCGGTCAGCAAAGGAGACGTGACGCCAGCCTTGGTTGTTCACTAAGTCACCAGTGTTAAACCAGCAGTCGCCTTTTTTGAACACGTCGCGCATGAGCTTGCTGTTGCTGGCGTCTTTGTCTGTGTAACCTTCAAACGGTTGTTTTTCGGTGACTTCAGTAATCAGTAAGCCGCTGCTGCCAGCCTTGGCCGGTAACATAAAGCCATCGCTGCCACGTATGGCGTCGTCTTCTTCAATGTCGTATTGAACGATATTGTAAGAGAGGGGGCAAAACCCGGCGGTTTTATCGAGATTAAATGCGTTGGTAAATACCAAGTTGCATTCAGATGCCCCATAAAATTCATTGATGTGTTCGATGTTAAAACGCTCTTTGAACTCCATCCAAATATCCGAGCGCAAACCATTACCAACACACACACGAATATTATGATTTTTGTCGGTGTCTTTTTCTGGGGCGTTCAGGAGGTAACGACATAGCTCACCAATGTAGCAAAACGCGGTTGCTTCATGATGACGAATTTCGTCCCAAAAGCGCGATACCGAGAATTTACGAGCAATCGCAATGCACGACCCAGAGCCAAGTACCGCAGCCATAGATACTGTGAGAGCATTGTTGTGGTACAGCGGCAAACTCACATAGAGGATGTCGTTTTTATTCATATTCATGGACGCCAAGCCCATGCCCGCTAACGATTTAAACCAGCGATAATGGCTCATGACCGAGGCTTTAGGTAAGCCTGTGGTGCCAGAGGTGAAGATGTAATAACACGGTTGATGCATCTTCACTGACTTGGTTGATTCTGGGTTGTGATCAGGTTGATCAGCAATCACAGTAAGGAAATTAGTGTAATGATCCGGGCAGGCGACTTCTCCTGTATCACGTAGATAGTGAAGTGCTTTACCTAACTCGTCGTCTAATTCGTTCTCGACGGTGGACATATTGTCGAGCATTTCTTCGCCAGCGATAATCAACTTTGGTTTAACCAAGGTTAAGCTGTGAAGCAGAACGTCACCTCGCTGGCTGGTGTTGATCATGGAAGAAATAGCGCCAAGCTTGACGATGGCTAACACGGCTATCATGGTCTCTGGGCGGTTTTCTAAAACTACAGCCACGACATCGCCGGTGCCAACGCCTTTTGAGGCAAGATAGTGCGCGTATTGATTGGCTTTACGATTGACCTGATCGTAGGTGTAGGTCACGTCTTCGTAGCGGATCGCGACATGCTCTGGTCGGTTGCGTGCGTGTTTCTCCAGCAGCAAACCGATGGATTTGTTCTTATGAGGTTTACTGGTAGCTAGTTCGTAGACCCCTTGCAATTTAATGTGCAAACTTCCTGCTTGCCTTGCCAATTGAGTCAGAATATTCGGAAGTGAAACCAGTTTTGCGTTAGTTTGCGTCATACGTTTTAGGGTCTCTTACCTTAGTAGGAAGTGCCTGAATTCAGTGTGTACATACACAAAAGCAGGGGCTAGCCCCTGCTTTTGTAAGACAGGATACTTTATTTAAGTTCTGCCGACGACTTACCCAGCAAACGACGAGCAACAATGAGCTGCTGAATTTGTTGGGTGCCTTCGAAGATATCAAGAATCTTAGAGTCGCGAGCCCACTTCTCTAGCATCTCTTCTTCGCTGTAACCTAAGCTACCAAGCATCTCCACACAGCCGAGTGTGATTTCGCTGGCGGTGCGTCCGGCTTTGGCTTTCGACATTGAAGCTTCTTTCGAGTTCGGCATACCGTTGTCTGCCATCCATGCCGCTTTTAGGGTAAGTAGACGTGCCGCTTCCCATTCCGCTTCATAGCGGTATAGCTTGGCTTCCATCTGGGTCGATAGTTTTACCGGGGTACGGTAATCGGCCTTCAGTTTGAGCTTGCTCATGATTTCGCGGGTACGATCAAGTGATGCTTTGGCGACACCAATCGCCATAGCGGCAACAACCGGGCGCGTGTTATCAAAGGTTTGCATCACACCAGCAAAGCCTTTTTCGACGTTTACTTCCGGGTCACCTAACAGGTTGCTCGCTGGAATACGGCAGTCAGTGAAAGTAATTGCGGCTGTATCGGAGGCTTTAATACCGAGCTTCTTCTCTAGACGAACAACGTCCATGCCCGGCGTGCCTTTTTCAACGATAAACGATTTGATGGCAGCGCGGCCTAATGAGCGGTCAACGCTGGCCCAAACCACAACACAATCTGCACGTTCACCGGAGGTGACGTAGATCTTTTCACCATTGATAACGTACTCATCGCCATCACGGATCGCGGTGGTGCGTACTGCTGCAGAGTCAGAACCAAAACCCGGTTCGGTAATGGCCATGGCAGCCCATTTTTTACCAAAACGCTCAAACTGTTCGTCATCGGCGACTGCGGCAATCGCGGCGTTACCAAGGCCTTGGCGTGGCAGTGTTAAGGATAAGCCAACGTCGCCCCAGCATAACTCGGCTAAAGACAATACCGTCGACATGTTGGTGCCGTTTTGAATGCCTTCTTTCTTAGGGCCATTGTCTTGCTTTAGCTTGCCTGCACCTGCGCCTTCACCCGTGGTGCCATCGTTCATACCATCCATGATGGCAGCGAGCATATCTAGCTCAACTGGGTAGGCGTGCTCGGCACGGTCGTATTTTTGCGAAATAGGGCGGAATACGTTCGCCGCTACTTGGTGCGCCTGATTAACAAGGGCGCGGAATTTTTTTGGATTTTCTAAATTAATCATCTTTCCGATTCCTTATAGGTGCATGCCGCCGTTAACACAGGCAAGAATACGTAGATCGCGGTACCAGCGTTCTGCCGGGTGTTCTTTGGTGAAGCCATGGCCGCCCAACAATTGAACAGCGTTAGTTCCAATTTCCATTGCCTTTTCTGCACAGAGCAAATGCGCTAAGAATGCTTCGCGGTGGAATGGTTTACCGGCTTCGGCTAACGCCGCTGCACGCCATGTCATCATGCGCATGGATTCTAGTTCGATACCAATGTTCGCCACCATAAAGGCGACCGCCTGACGGTGTGAAATAGGCTCGCCAAAGGCTTCACGTTCATTCACGTAAGGAATTAAATAATCCAACGCCGCTTCACAAGCCCCAATGGCCAGTGAGCACCAATGCAATTGGCCAAGATCGATAAAGGCTTCGTAGTTGAAGCTGTCATCACCTAGCATGGCGTCTTTACCGATCAGTACTTTGTCTAGGCTAAGCGTGCCGGTCGCGGTGGCACGAATGCCCATAGCCGGTGCCGCTTTCCAGTCAATACCCGGTGCGTTGCCTGGTACGAGGAATAAACGGTTACGACGCTTATATTTAGCGGCAACCAAATACATGCTGGCTTCACCACCAAACGGTACCAGTGTTTTAACCCCAGAAATTTTGAAGCCCGTTTTGGTTTTTTTGGCTTTGGTTGTGAGTTGAGCTGGATTGAACAGGGCGCTAGGCTCTTGCACAACAATGGCTGCTTTCACCGGGGTATCTGCAAGATAGGTCGGTAGGTATTTTTCTTTTTGAGCCGGTGTGCCCCATTTGACGATCGCGTTTGCAACAGCAACGGGTGCCAGTGTGGCGTAAGCAAGGGAGAAATCACCCCAAGCCAATTCTTCAGCAATAATTGCGCTTGTTGTAGGGCTATAAGACTGCGCCGCACCACCTAATGACTCGGGCACTGAGAAAAAGTTAAGCCCCAAGTCCATGATGTCTTGCAGGTAAGTTTCCGGCAGTTTCATAGCTTCGTTGGCATCGTGCGCAAGGCCGCGAACGACTTCTTCCGCGTATGAGCGAACGGTGTCTTTAATCATCTGCTGCTCTTCAGACAGCGTTAGATCGAATAAGCCATGCGTGCTTGGTGCTGGCAACATTTTCGGATCTTCAGATTTTTTAGACGACTTCTTCGCCACCATTTGGCCAATAAACTCGAAGCCTTTTTTCGTGCCTGCATAAGCCAGTTTTTCAACCGGTTTGCGCAAGCCGTATTTTTTTGCGAACTCACTGCCTGCGAAGCGACTGGCTATGCCTAGTCCAACGCCTTGAATGTCTTTTGCCATAATGAAAATGCCCTTTGAGTGTATAGGGGATGGTCAATTCTCGACCGTATAGAACACCTTCATAGTGGCAGGTCTGTCAGCTCGCTGCATTGGCAATCCTGACCTGACCATTCGGGCCGTAGTGCAAATAGAATTTTATAGGAGATACGTTCCCCTCTTGGGGGTTTCTTAAGCAAAGGTTATGATGGCGACTGATGTACTTTGCCTGAGGAAAGTTATGCTTACGTTGTTGTCGCCTGCTAAGACACTCGACTTTGAGACGCCGCCGGTTACTGATCATAGTTCGATGCCTGATTACTTAGATGAATCGGCAAAATTGATCGATATATTACGAGAATACTCCAGTGATGATGTCGCTGCGTTAATGAAGCTCAGCCCCAAGCTGGCGGATTTAAATGTGGCACGTTACAGCGACTGGCAGTTGCCGTTCCCTAAAGGGACAGCGAAAGCCGCTGTTCTGGCGTTTAAAGGCGATGTATATACTGGGCTTGATGCTGATAACTTAGCGGAAGCAGACTTGGATTACGCTCAGGATCATTTACGTATTCTTTCGGGCCTTTATGGTTTGCTGCGCCCATTGGATTTGATCTTGCCGTATCGCTTAGAGATGGGTACAAAATTGGGGAACCCTTCAGGTAAAGATTTATACGCATTCTGGGGCGACATGCTCACCAATGCGATTAATGAACTTACCGATGCTGCCGGCATCAATACCGTAGTGAACTTAGCGTCGAACGAATATTTTAAAGCGGTAAAACCAAAGTCGCTGACAGCTAACTTGGTTACTCCCATCTTTAAAGATGAAAAAAATGGCAAGTACAAAATAATTAGCTTTTACGCCAAGAAGGCGAGAGGCATGATGGCGGCGTACCAAATACAGCAGCGCATCGAAGACGCAGAAGATTTGAAGGCATTTGATGTTGCGGGCTATCGTTTTAACGAAGAAGAGTCCACGGCGACAGATTGGGTATTTAAACGAGCAGAGAAGGACGTTCCGAATGGGTAACCTAATTAAAAGCACACTTACTATTGTCGGATTATCCGCCGTGTTGTCTGGGTGTGTACTGGCCCCACAAACCATCGAGTTAAATGAAACAGTGGAAGTGCCTAAAGCCAACGCGGAGGTTCAGCGTGGTGCGTTAATTCGAGTCGTGGATAACCGCGAAAGTATTATTGCAGGCGATGAAACTCGTGATTACTTGGGAAGCCGAGGCGGACGATTATCTGAGCGTTCGCCGTTACTTGCTCAAGATGAATTAGCGAATATTCTAAGCTTACGGTTGCAAGACAGTATTGCGCAGTTGGGCTTTGGTGGTACTAGTCCGATTGATCCTGTGCGTGTTGAAATGTTGATTAATAAATTTGCTTACAGCTGTAACGACGGTTTTTTGGTGACGTCATGCAGCGTGAAAGTGCGTTTAGGTGTGACTTTAATGAACGGCGATACTACATTTACTAAACCGTATGGATTAACCGAAACGCGTCGAGTGGCTGCTGCCCCGGTGAAGGAATACAACGAGAAGTGGGTGAATGACGTGATGGATCGACTGTGGGAATACATCTTCAGTGATCCAGAATTACGTGGTTACTTAGGCGTGTGATGTTTACGCAAACATAAATAGCTTGGTCACAATTTACTGTTGTCCTACAGCCTGGAGTGACATGCGTCACTCCAGCTGATCAATTTATTGAATCGTTTTTATTGAAAGCCAGTCCTCGAACTCAACTCCTTTCGGGGCTCCGCCCCCGGCCCCATGCAAGGAGAGGTTTCTCCTTACGATCCTCTCTTCTCGGCGCATCCGGCTTAATCCAGCCAACGGCAGTCATTATGCGGCACGCAAAACAATCCGCCCCGGAGCGACCTGTTAGAGTATCCATATATTTGTATTGCTCCGGGGCAAGGTTTTGCTCTAAAGGCCGCAGAATGACTTTGTTGTCTGGCGCCGCACGCACGCCGATTAAAAGAAATTCCGCTCAACCGTATTTTAAAGCTAACAGTGTTAATTCCAAATAAAAGGTTTTTTGGGAGATGGAATAGCAAATCAGATATGTTTTTATTGAAAGTCAGTTCTCGAACTCAACGTCCTTTCGGGGCTTAGTTTAATAGTTGAGCTTTAAAGAAACACGATTGAATTAATGAAGCAGTTTGAAGTGACGTATGTCACTCCAAACTATGGCACAGCAGTGGGTAATCACCGGGCTTTTTTATGGCTGCTCACTAAGAGTAAGAGTCTTAGCTAAGCGCCTTGGTTAGGCGTGCCACCGCGTCTTCCAACGTTTCCATGCTGGTGGCAAAGGATAAACGCATATAACCTGGCGTACCAAAAGCAGAACCCGGCACCATAGCAACGCCCGCTTCGTTTAGCATTTTTTCTGCAAACTCTACATCGTCACTAATGCCAACATTAGCCATCGCGTCTTTAACGCATGGGTATGCATAAAAGGCACCATCGCCAGCAATGGCACTGAACCCCGGAATACCGTTAAGTGCATCGATCAAGTAATCGTGACGCTTTTTGAACGCTTCAACCATTGGTGTCACACAATCACGACCACCACGCAGTGCCGCTTCTGCAGCGACCTGTGAGATCGATGTTGGATTTGAAGTACTTTGTGACTGAATTTTTTTCATGGCGCCAATTAGCTTGGCAGGGCCAGCTGCGTAACCAATACGCCAGCCTGTCATGCTGTAGGCTTTGGATACACCGTTCAAAACGACAGTGCGGTCGTATAGGTCAGGGCACGCAGTCACAATGTTTTCGAAGCTAAAATCTGCCCACCAGATGTATTCGTACATGTCGTCGGTGGCGATCAGTACGTCTGGGTATTTGCGTAATACTTCGCCCAGAGCTTTTAGCTCGTCAAGGGTGTAGGCAACGCCAGATGGGTTCGATGGGCTGTTCAATACCACTAGGCGAGTTTTGCTGGTAATCGCATCATCTAGTTGTGCTGGTGTGATTTTAAAACGAGTGCTTTCATCTGTCTCGATGATCACTGGTTCGCCTTCGGCAATTTTGACCATATCTGGGTAAGATACCCAATATGGCGCAGGGATAACGACTTCATCACCTGGATTGATCAGGGCAAGAGACAAATTAAAGAAGCTTTGCTTGCCACCGCAAGACACAAGAACTTGGTTTGCTTGATACTCAAGGCCGTTGTCTTTTTTCAGCTTATCAATAATGGCTGATTTCAGGCCAGGCGTGCCATCAACTGCCGTATACTTAGTAAAGCCGTTTGCAATGGCTTCAGTGGCAGCTTTTTTGATGTGCTCTGGGGTATCGAAGTCAGGCTCACCGGCGCCAAGGCCAATGATGTCTTTGCCTTCGGCTCTGAGTTCTGCAGCACGGTTAGTAACTGCCAGAGTAGGGGATGGCTTGATCAGTTGAACGCGATCAGACAATTTCAGATCCAAAGTATCTTTCCTCGTTAAAGGGGGCCTAAAAACGGGCCTCAAAATGGGCAATAAACAACGTATAATCTTACTAGATTTAGGAGATAACTGGAATCCTCATGAACAAGCCATTCGAGCTAACCTCGAAATATTCACCGGCAGGTGATCAGCCAACGGCTATCGCGGGTCTACTAAAAGGCATCAATGCTGGCCTTCTGAAACAAACACTGCTTGGTGTGACGGGGTCGGGTAAGACGTACACGATGGCCAATGTGATTGCTCAGTCTGGCCGCCCAGCTATTATTATGGCGCACAATAAAACATTAGCGGCGCAGTTGTACGGTGAGTTTAAAGAATTTTTCCCGAATAACGCAGTTGAATACTTCGTTTCTTATTACGACTACTACCAGCCAGAAGCTTATGTACCGTCGTCGGACACTTTTATTGATAAAGATGCATCCGTTAACGAACACATCGAACAAATGCGTTTATCGGCGACCAAAGCACTGATGGAACGGCGTGATGCCGTTATTGTGTGTACCGTTTCTGCGATTTATGGTTTAGGAGATCCTGATTCGTACCTGAAAATGATGCTGCACATGGTGCGTGGTGAACACATTAACCAACGTGACATTTTACGTCGTTTAGCTGAGCTGCAATACACACGCAATGATGCGGATTTTCATCGTGGTACTTATCGAGTTCGGGGCGAAGTGATTGATATTTTTCCCGCAGAAAGCGATGACGAAGCAATGCGGGTGGAATTGTTCGATGATGAAATTGAACAAATAAGCAGTTTTGATCCGCTAACGGGGCGTATCTATAATCGCTTTGATCGTGTGACTATTTACCCTAAAACACACTATGTCACGCCCCGAGAAAAAATTCTGGAAGCCATCGAAGGCATTAAAACTGAACTTGATGAGCGTCTCGGATATTACCGCGAAGAAAACTTATTAGTGGAAGCTCAACGGCTTGAGCAACGTACACGATACGATATCGAAATGATGCAAGAGCTGGGTTATTGCTCCGGCATTGAAAACTACTCTCGTTATTTATCAGGGCGTGAGCCGGGGGCAGCACCTCCTACATTGTTTGACTACATCCCCAAAGATGCACTGGTGTTTGTTGATGAGTCGCACGTGACGATTCCTCAAATTGGCGGCATGTATCGCGGTGACCGTTCACGTAAAGAAACGCTCGTACAATTTGGTTTCCGTTTGCCTTCCGCATTGGATAACCGTCCGATGCAATTTGAAGAGTGGGAGTCGATTGTTCCGCAATGTATTTTTGTGTCGGCGACACCGGGAAACTATGAAAAAGAACATCAAGATAATGTGGTTGAGCAGGTCGTTCGTCCAACTGGGTTGATTGATCCACTTATTGAAGTTCGACCAGCTACTGGACAGGTCGATGATGTATTACATGAGTTAATTGAGCGTACGGCAAAAGGCGAGCGAATTTTAATTACCGTGTTAACTAAACGTATGGCTGAGGATCTTACTGATTTTTTACATGATCAAAAAGTTCGTGTGCGTTATTTACACAGTGATATCGATACGGTTGAACGTGTGGAGATAATTCGTGATTTACGTTTGGGCGAATTTGATGTGTTGGTGGGTATCAACTTATTACGAGAAGGTTTGGATATTCCTGAGGCGTCTCTAGTTGCTATTTTTGATGCTGATAAAGAAGGTTTCTTACGCTCCGAGCGAGCGTTAATTCAGACCATTGGTCGTGCTGCACGAAATCTTAACGGTAAGGCGATTCTGTATGCAGATAGAATTACTGATTCAATGCAGCGTGCGATGGATGAAACAGATCGTCGTCGAGAAAAGCAGGTTTTATTTAACGAAGAAAATGGTATTACCCCTACGGGTATTATGAAGTCGGTGGAAGATATTCTTGGCGCAGCGCCTGCTCCGGGCCATCGAGGTAAAAATAGTGGTCGTGGTAAGCAGAAAGTTGCAGAAAAAGGCGCTGATTACGCAACGGATGACTGGAAGCACTTAAGCTCAAGCGAGTTGGGTAAGCGTATTATTAAGGTGGAAGATGATATGTTTAAAGCGGCTAAAGATTTGGACTTCGAGAAAGCGGCCAGCTTACGCGATCTATTGCACTCGATGAAAGAAAAAATGATTCAGAACAGTTAATCATATTCTTACTTAGCAAATAAAACCCGGTATCTCTACCGGGTTTTTTTGTGCTGCACTTAATTCACAGTGTATCAACCAACGCTTTAATCAAACCTAAGCACCAGAGGCTGATTTAACCGCAACTGGTTTTACCACAAACAATAAATCGCCTTGGTTTACCTGTTGGCCATCCGAGTTCAAAATACGAGTGACTTTGAACTTCTGCTTCGCTGGGTACAGCTCCGTGCCTGCGCGATTAAACTGCTTCAAGCTTAAAGGCGTAAACATCTTCATGGCTTCCATCAAACACAGAGTTTGATCAACGCTGATGATGTCACCTTCTTTAGCAAAGGCAGGTTCGCTTGGAGACGATGAACCGTAGAAAATACACGTCGATGGCGACAATACTTTCAGTTCATCTGATCCTTCGATTTTAAGCTGAGAGGCATCAACGGCATCGGCTAGCATATCAGCAGCGTCTTCGATGTCTTTAATCAAGTCGCTGACATTAATACGATCAAGGAATTTCGGTAGGTAAGTCGTGTCGTACACGCCATCATTAAATACCGAGTCATCCAATACACGTTTTAGCAGCGGAATGTTTGTGCATACGCCGGTGATTTTTACTTCGTCTAAGTATTTACGCAGTTTGGCGATGGTGTCTTCACGGTTTTCACCGTAACAAATAACCTGTGCGACCATGCTGTCGTAGAAAGGTGAGACTTGTTTGCCACTGGCGGCCATTGAAATTAATTCAATGTGATCGTATTTAGGTAATGTGCATTCACGAATGGTTCCTGGGGTTGGTACAAACTCTACGTTGTCACCTTTTAATACGGCTTTTTCCGCATTGATTCGGACTTCAATTGCGTAGCCTTTGTGTTCCGGGGTTAGGTCTTGAATATTGCCGCCTTCTGCAATTTTGAACTGCGTAGAAACAATATCAATACCAGACACTAACTCAGTCACTGGGTGTTCAACCTGAAGTCGGGTATTCATTTCCATGAAGTAGATCGACATATGATCTAGATCGAAAATAAATTCAACCGTACCAGCGCCCACGTATTCCACAGCATCTGATAATTTTTCGGCAAAATCGTAAGCACTGTCTTCCAGTTCTTTTGGAAGCATAGTGGAACCAGATTCTTCAAAAATTTTCTGGTTGTTACGCTGCACCGAACAGTCACGTAGCCCTAGAATTTTGGTGTTGCCGTGAGAATCACGTAGCACTTGAACTTCAATATGGCGTAATGAGGTAACGTATTTTTCGAGGTACACATCACCATTACCAAAGGCCGCTTTTGCTTCGGTAGAAATCTGATGGAAGAGGGCGTGAATACGGTCCGCAGACTCAACCACTTGGATGCCTTTTCCGCCACCACCGTGAACGGCTTTAAGCAGAACCGGGTAGCCAATTTCGTCCGCAACGCTGGCAGCATTCGCGGAGCTGGTCAAAATACCGTGTGAACCCGGAACAACAGGTACATTCACTTGCATCGCGGTATTAATCGCGTTGGATTTGTTGCCCATGGTTTCCATGGATGACACCGGGGGCCCAACAAAATTAATATCGTGATTACCACACAGCGCTGCAAACTGACTGCTCTCTGACAAGAAGCCAATGCCCGGGTGCAGTGCATCAACGCCTTCATGGTGTGCAATACGTAATACAGATTTAGCATTCAGGTAGCTTTCATCCGGGGTATTACCACCGATACACACCACGCGGTCTTTTGGCCCAAGCATATCTACGGGCACAGATTCCATGTCAGGGTCTGACTGGATTAATACCACTTTAATGTCGTTTTCTTGTGCTTTACGAATCAACTTCACGGCAGTACAGCCACGAGCATGAATCATGATTTTATCGATTTTACCGTATTTCTTTTGTTGCTCTGCTTCTTCGGCGGTCGCCGGAGCCATGCGCTCTGCGGTGACATACCCTTCAAGTACACGCTCAAGTACGTCGTTAATTGTGTGGCGCGCAACCGGTACGTCTGGATCAATCGCACGTAAGCGATCATCCATTTCAGTGTAAAAAGGATGAGCCACTAGGCCATCCATTGATTCTGATGAGACCGATAGGTAATTCGATAACGTACACGTGCTTGGTAAGTAACTTGGTACAACAATTTGGCCAGCAAATGGCATGTTGGTACCTGAGAAATAATAGGTTTGTGCAAGAGGGTGAGTCACGAAACTCGCTTGCGCGCCACCGGTACAATCCCCAAATCCAAATACCACAAGGGGTAAATCGTTATCACGAACAAAGCGGGTAATGCGGTCGTTAACGACTGACATAGAGAAAAGTGCCGCTGCACCTTCTTTCGTTTGCATACCCCCGGATGATACGAAACATACGACGGGTAATTGATTGCGCGCACATTCTACTAATAATTTACAAAATTTCTCAGCGCTGGCCATATCAAAAGCGCCGGCTTGGAAGTCAAGATTAGAAATTAACGCCCCAACACGCTGTGTACGCCCTCCGACGGTAATGGTTGCCAAACCTGTTACTACGCCACACGGTTGAATATTGCGTTTTAGCGCACTTTCAATCGAAGAGCGGAACCCAGGAAAAGACACAGGGTCGGCGGACATCAGGTTAGGATACAGCTCTTCAAAATCCGTAAAGAAGGCATCAATGATGGTGGACGGCGAAGCACGTTTGGCACGCTTGGCATCATCAAGTACTTCTTGAATTTGAAGGTCGTGATACCCCATCGTTAGGCGGTTCCAAAAGTCTTTACGACGACCAATGGATACCGGATTAATACGACCGTTGTAATTTTTCCCCGCTTGCTCTGCGTTGTAATACTCTGATAACAGTTTTTCGAAGATAAAGGTTATGACGACGAATAACGATTCAGACAGTCGTGGGAAGGCAAGTTTTTTCCACTCTTCAACCGACTTCAAAAAATCGCCACGTTGAGAGCTCTTAACGAAGTAGCTCAGCCAATAGTTGAAAGATTCAAGATCTTTCATGGTGTAGCTTTCACCGTCGGTGGCTTCTGATAATGATTTATCTAATAACGTTTTAACGGATTCGCGAGACAGTGCACGAGTTTCATTCGCTTCCTTCGCCACACTGGCTAGGTTGTGAATGAAGTTGTCGTAAAGACCACCAAATACCAACATGTTTTGACAGACGTGAGTAAATTCTTCACGTAACTCATCGTGCAAAATGGCATCAAGGATAGTGATGTCAGGATGCGATGGGTTTTGAATATTCTCTTGGCGAAACTGAATGTAGGGTGCTAATGCTTCTTCAATAATGCGGCGATTGGCTTCCGTCGCTTGTGTCATTTCGTCATTGCACAGTGCATCGGTACGGGTAGACAGTTTTAATTCAGCGCGAATATCTGCAGGTAACAAGTTGTCCGAGAGAATGGTATTCAGCGCGGTCGCAAGCGACTGACGCAATGCCCCTTTGGTGTTTTCACCGTGGCGTTGTTTATTTAACTCTTGACGAGTCTCGTGGGGCAGTTGCTCACGAATATAAATCGCTAACGGGTGTGGGTTGTCTTCAATAAAGTCGACAACCGCTGATGAATCTAAGATATCCGTCGAGCGCAACAAAAAACGGCTCTGGCGATAATCGTCTAGGTAATTAAGCAAACCTTGGAAGTTAACCGTCGCGTCTGACTTCCAACGATTGAATAAATACAAACCTAAGTTAAAGCAAAGCTCTTGCTTGGCTTTAAGGTAGTTGTTTTTTGGCTCGCCAAAAAATAAACGTGCGAAGGTGTTGCGGCTTTCACCACGCTCTTCGTATTTACTCCAGAAGTTTTTCCAGAATTTTTGTAGATTGTCGTCGTAGACAATCTTTTCAGGGGCTTGGAGCCAGTTCTGGAACTTCTTGTTTTGTTCGCGTTGTACGCGCTGATCAAGCTGTCCTGTCGGGACTTCTTTTTCAGCTAGGCGGCCATAGTTTTCCACCGTGGTGGAATGAATACGGCGACGCAGCGTTAAGTAGCGGGTGTAGCGGTAACACAGACCGAAAATGTTGATGTGTTCAGTTGGGTTGTTCGCCAGAAAGAAGTTGGCGTCTTTTTGTAGTGTTAACAGTTTATCCGATGGATTTAAAAATCGCTCAATACTGCGCTGGTAGTGATCCATTAAATATTTGTTTTTACGTGTGAAGTCTTTTGCGCCTTCTTCGATTGATTCGATACCCGAAGTAATCGCACGATGCAGGTTGACACGTTTTTCATCCGCATCCGTCGGCGCGTAATCAACGATGCCATCAATCACACCCGACTCACGCAGTTGATACCCGGATACTCCCACGTACTTAGCACATTCCTGCCAAGACAAATTGTACTTACGAGCAATGCTGGCTAAGCCTTGAGGCTGAATGGTATTAAAAATACCATCGCGCACGGAAAGCAGAATATTGGTGGAGGCTAGGGGAATAGCACCACCGGAATAACCCGCCCCCCAAATAATACCTAGAGTCGGTACATCGTTATTGGCCATTTCAGTGATTAAATGGCTGATGGAGTGCGCTTGATTTTGCGAGTTAGCTTGCTCGCCAGCGTCTGCTCCTGGGGTGTCGATAAAAGTAATAATTGGCATCGCGCGGCTAGAGTAATGACGCGCTTGCTGCGCCGCACGGTTGTGGTGAGCAGGCCCCCAAGCACCATTCGAGTGTTCACGGTTTTGACAGATAAAACCGACACGGCGAATATGGCCGCCAAAATCGAGGTCAGCTTCTGCGCAATACAGTGGGCCGTCATCGACTTCAGTAATGATGCGTACAACGAGGTGTTGAACCACGGTTTTCGCAGAGGCACGTTGAGTACTTTCACTGGGGGATACAACGTGGTCGATGTAGTCATCGATATTTAATTTACGCAGGCGGTCTAGCTCAATACCGCATTGCTCTGGGCTGATCAGGCCTTTTACTTTGTGGTCGACTGCGTTGTCTTCGTATTCCGGAAAAAATGAGAAGTCGGCAGAAAGCTTTTCAGCAATCTGAAACAACGGATCCGTATGATTTGGTAATTCTTGTTTTGTCATGCGTATGATTCCATTGGTACTCACTCGGGCCGTTAAACATTATCCGATGTCACTGGATGAATTGGCCTTTGTTTGTGCAGTTGTCCGGTATGCCACCGGAATTTTTCTTATCTTTTGGGGGTTAAACCCCAAGCGTTTATTAAGTGCGCTCGTCAGTGATCCGTTAATGCTACGGCTATACGCGTCTGAATATCAGAGTGGCATTGGTGCCACCGAAGCCAAAGCTATTCGACATAACAGTCTCAAGGTTGGCGTCGCGGTTTTCCGTCACAATCGGCATATCTGCGGCGTCCGGGTCGCGCTCAGTAATATTGGCGCTGCCGGTGATAAAACCATGTTGCTGCATTAACAAGCAGTAAATGGCTTCCTGAACGCCCGCGGCTCCGAGCGAGTGCCCTGTTAGCGACTTGGTCGAGCTGAGTGGTGGCATGTTGCCATCAAAGGCGCGTGACACTGCCTTAAGCTCGCATATATCGCCAGCAGGGGTGCTGGTACCGTGGGTATTCAAATAATCGATGGTTGGTGAACCTGCCATAGTGAGGGCATCGCGCATACAGCGCTCAGCCCCTTCTCCTGATGGAGCAACCATGTCTACACCGTCTGAAGTCGCACTGTAGCCAATGATTTCAGCATAGATGTGCGCGCCTCGGGCGACGGCGTGTTCGTATTCTTCAAGCACAATAACACCACCGCCACCGGCGATGACAAAACCATCGCGGTTTGCATCATAGGCACGAGAGGCATTGGCCGGGGTGTCGTTGTATTTAGTCGATAACGCGCCCATGGCGTCGAATTGCATGGTTAACGACCAGTGTTCTTCTTCGCCACCGCCGGCAAACATAATATCTTGTTTACCCCATTGGATTAGCTCCATGGCATTACCAATACAATGTGAGCTTGTGGCGCAGGCGGATGTTAACGAGTAGTTCACACCCTTGATTGCAAATGGGGTGGCGAGATTCGCCGAAACTGTGCTGCCCATGCTGCGAGTTACCCGGTAAGGGCCGACACGGCGAATGCCTTTCTCACGTAAAATATCGACGGCTTCAACAATGTCACTGCTGCTTGCGCCGCCAGAGCCGGCAATCAAACCAGTGCGTGGGTTGCTGACGAGGTCATCAGTTAAACCAGCATCTTTAATTGCTTGTTGTAGAGAGAGGTAGGAGTATGCCGCAGAGGGACCCATGAAACGTTTGATCTTGCGATCAATATGCTCATCAAGGTCAATGTCAGGACGGCCTGCAATATGGCTTCGGAAACCGAGTTCTTCATACTCTGGAACATAGCCAATACCGGACTTTTGCTCCTGAAGAGACTTCAGAACGGCTTCTTTGTCGTTACCTAAACAACTGACAATTCCTAACCCTGTGACTACTACACGACGCATTGTGTCTACTCTATAACCTCTGAAACATATCAAACAGGCAGAAACCTAGCGCCTGTACACCAAAGCTAGACACTATAAAGCACATCGGCTTGTGAAAAAACGAATAATTAGGCTTTAGGGGGCTGCCATTGCCCTAGTTAAGATAATTGGCTCACTTCCGCATCTGCTTCACTAGAGTAGACCAGTAGCGAGTAAGACAAAGGGTCGCAATAGTACCGCCACCAATGCTCAGAAATTGGGTATCCGGGTACTTACTCTGATGGAAAATTAAAACGACGGAAGTAATGGTGAGTAACGCAGCGGTAAAGCGCTCTAACTTTTCACCTTGTAGCCACCACTGTGACTCTGTTAAGTATTTTGCTAATGCGGCAAATATCAACCCACTGGCTGAGCCGACTAAAATATCCAGAGGCCAGTGAGCGCCGACAGCCGCCCGGCTAGCGGCGGCAACCAAAGCAATCACGAGTACTGCCACCGCGCAGGGTATGCTGCGGGTATAAACCATGATTAAACCCGCGGTGGCAAGTGCTGTGAATGAGTGCCCGGAAGGAAATGCGTGGTTTTTAACCACCGGACCAATGACGTTAAATACGTCAGGATCAAGCACGGCCGGAGGGCGTGGAATTTCTAATAAAAACTTCAGACCATGAACAAACGCAGTACCGGTAATTAATAGGACAAACGCAGTGTTGAACATGTGCGGAGCACGGCTAGCCACGGTGCCTATGACGGCCACAGCAAATAGAGTATCTGCCACAAACGTCATGTTGCTCCAGAACCAAGCCGGCAAAACTTGTGACTCAGCGTTAAACCACAGAAATACACTTTCATTGGTGCCTTGTGATGCAATAACGGCGGCGGCGAGTAAGAGCGCCATTGCGGTGGCATGAAGCAGAGTATCAGTTCGCATTCTGTTGCTCCGGCTGCGCTTTCGATTCTGTGTTTAACAGCGAAGGGCGCTGAATTATAAGGAGAGGTCCAGACTGAAACAGGACATCAAATTCGTGTTTCACTTTTTTTAATCGATCTTCACGCGCAAAGCCAATTTCTCCGGGCTTTAGGCTACGACGCTCAGTAACTTTATCGAGATACACGTTGAAGCTGGGCATATCAATGGATTGAGTGACTATGGGTTTGTCTAGTTCTTTAGCAAACATTGCAACTTCCCATACTGGTTGCTGCTGAGTATCACTGTAAGTGGGCACGAATAAAAACCAGACCAGCAGTGCCTGCAAAACCCCAATAGCAACAAGAGAGAACCAAGGGCTAAAGCGACGCCAGATAATGAGTGTTAACGCGATGAAGCCCGCGATAGCAGCGATTACGACAAAGTCGTAATTAAAAAAATCTTGAGCGCGTTGAGCGGTGGCAATTTCGATTGGATTTGTTAAGCGCGCTTCAATGATCGGGATAATTAACGGGAAGGCGATTAATAACCCAAAGAACATGAGCGGGAAGATACCCGCGAGAATTCGGCTCTGTAACCAGCTACGGTAACGCGCCATTAGAATAATCAGTGGCGTGACACCATAGAGAATGTAATGCGGTAGCTTGGTACTGGCGAGGCTAAATAGAATGAGTACTACTAAAAACCATATCCAAAGAAAGCGGTTTAAGGTGTCGCCGCCTGTAAAGATGGTTTTAACGCTCGGCAGTATTCGAATCAGTAGGCCACCAAAAGGCGCGAGCAAAAATGGCAATACCATGGGGTAAAATAAGAAACCGCCGTCGTGGCCTTCCATCGCGTTATTAAAGCGATTGACGTTGTGCTTTAAAAAGAAGCCATCAATAAAATCTTGGCCTTGGGCCATGTATTCCAGGATGTACCAAGGTGCGGCAATCAGCAGGAACAAGATCCAGCCAGGTATGTAAAACATGGCTTGAATAAATTCTTTGCGGTAGCCGCTGGTCAGAAAGAATAGTGCACCCACCATGGTTGGAATGGCAACTGCGACCGGCCCTTTGGTGAGCGTGCCTAGGGCCATCAGGGTGTAGACGGCGACTAACAGCCATCGTGACGGCGATTGGGAGTAGAGGTACATGCACAGCAAGGTGGTTGCTAAAAGCATATTGAGCAGTGCGTCAGCCGTGGCAACGTGAGCAATCATATTCACGCCAAGAGCGGTGCTGGCAAATAGGGCAGCAGCCACGGCGGCAGGTTGATCAAGAACCTTGCGGGTAAACCCAAATATTGCGAGTACCCATAAAATACCGGCTAAGGCTGATGGCAGACGAAACGCCCAAATGTCGGTGTCGAAGACAGCGATTGATGCAGCTTGTAGCCAATAAATGAGAATCGGCTTATCAAATCGCACTCGGTCGTTGAGATACGTGGTGATGAAATCTCCACGCTCAAACATGCCGCGTGTCGCCTCGCTGAATGCGCCTTCGTCATGATCAAACAGCAAATAACCATTGAGGTTAAGTGTCATCATCACGACGACAAACGCGAGCAGCCACAAGGGTATCGACAATGGTGTGGCTTTTAATACTGAGAGGCGGCTCATGGGGTGCCTTAGCTTACGCGGTTGTCTGGCTCGTCTATAGAGGCGTCACTGTCTGACGTAGAGGTGTCATTATCTGACGATGCACTCGTGATGTCGCCAGGGTTTGACCAGTCATCGTCATCTACAGGAATCGCATCGTCGCGCAGGTAAATAACGTAATTTTCACGCTTCGATGATTCAAAGTAAGTTCGCGAAATCAGTTCAGACAACACGCCGGTTGTTAGGAATTGCATGGATGCAATTAAGCAAACAATGGCAATCAAGAAGAGCGGGCGGCTGCCAATGTCTTCACCTAGGGCAAACTTAACGAAACCTAAGTACACAAGTAAGAGCGAGCTGACTGAACCTAGCGCTAATCCAATCGAGCCAAAGAAGTGTCCCGGACGAGCGCGGTAGCGCATAAAGAAGTAGACCGATAGCAGGTCAAGAATTACACGGAAGGTACGAGAAATACCGTATTTTGATTCCCCAGCAATACGTGCGTTGTGGTTGACCACAATCTCGCCAATACGGCTTGGTGGCACAACGGCAGCAACCCAGGCAGGAATAAAGCGGTGCATTTCGCCATACAGACGAACCTGTTTGATCACGGAAGATTTGTAAACTTTCAATGAACAACCGTAGTCATTGATTCGTACACCCGTAATTTTTCCGATCAAGCGGTTGGCAATACGAGATGGAATTTTGCGTAAAAACAAATCGTCTTTACGGTTTTTACGCCAGCCGGTGAGTAGATCAAGATCGTGTTCGATTAGGTGATCAACCATACGAGGAATATCGGCAGGGTCATTTTGCAAATCGCCATCCAGTGTGGCAATCAAGTACCCACGAGCTTCATCAATACCGGCCTGCATAGCAGCGGTTTGACCAAAGTTACGACGCAACTCAACAACTCGCACATGTTTGCCGTATTCGTCTGATTCACGCTGTAAAGCTTGCGGAGTGCCATCAGTGCTGCCGTCGTCAACCACCAGAAGCTCCCAAGGGCCCTGATACGCCGACAGTGCTTCATGAACTGCAGCTACCATGGGTTTTACATTCTCAATCTCGTTGTACATAGGAATAACAATCGAGATGGAAGGCTTGGAGTGCTTTGCCTCAGTCAAGGTGGATACCACGCTGTGTCTAGTTTGATATGGAGCGCGATGATACCTAATTCTGAGGGGCGGTAAAACAACCACGGCCCCTAAGGTGTGTTTTCTCTGGTGGATACCTGTGTTGCTAAAACCAGTAACGCCGTTAAAACGAAGGTCGTGCCAAGAACAAATAAATGCAAATTGACCGCCGCCGCTAGTGCCACTTTTTGATCAACGGCCCAAGGAATTAAGCCCGCGAGTACACCAGCTTCATAGGTACCAGCGCCTGCGACGCCATGGATGGGCAACACCGAACTCAATTCACCAGTGGTGGCCCCTGTCCATGCCTTGTGTAAATCCAGCCCGGTGAATACCTGCAATAACCAGCTGTACACGGCCAGTTTGAGTACCCAGTTAATAAAGGTCCAGAAGAGGGCGCGAATAAAGGTAGCCGGGTGTTCTGGCAATGCTGCCATTAGCTCTGCCGCTTTCAGTTTCCAGCCTTGACGACTGGCAAGGTAGCGTCGCAACTGATTTTGAATGAGCAGTGCAACGAGTGGTGCGAGTACAACGGCAACCGCTAATAGGGTACGAATCTCGATTCCCCAAGGAATTAAAACCTGCAAACTGATAAAGGCGAGGGCTAATAGTGCATAGAGATCCAATAGACGCAGCCATAACAAGGCTGGGGCTGAGTGACTAAAAGGAATCCCAAAGCGTGTTTTCATTAATACAGGAAAGGCAGCCTCGCCACTGCGCATGGGGAGCATGTTATTGAAAAAGTTGTGAAGCACTGTGATTCGTAATAATGGGGCAAATGCGCCCTTCACTTGAGGCTGAAAGAAATCATAGAAACGTACCGCACGGAGCAGGTAGCTAGCTAACATCAGAAGTAATGCTATGCCTAGCGATTGGGGTGGAATGGCCTGCCAGCTTTGAAGGATGCTGAGCCAGCCGATACTGTTTTCAACTAGCCATATCAATCCGATGAATAGCGCACAGCCGACCCAGAATTTCCACGATTTCAGCACAATTAACGTCCACAGTACGAGGTGATAAAAGCGCGTATTCTCGCTGGTAATGCTCTTGGTCGCAATGACATGTAGATATTCATCGTGTAGCAATCACATTGGCGCTCATCCTAATGGTGCGGTAAAGTTCGCGCTCTCTGGTCGGGTACTGAATTGTGAAAGTATTATTGATTAAAACCTCTTCTTTAGGCGATGTATTTCATACGTTGCCAGCGGTGCAAGATGCATTTCAGCAATGCCCTGATATTGAATTTCACTGGGTGGTGGAAGAGGGGTTTCGCGATATTCCCACTTGGCACCCTGCCGTCACTAAAGTGATTCCTGTTGCTTGGCGTCGCTGGCGTAAGAGCCTGACTAAAAAAGACACTCGTGCAGAAATGAAGGCCTTTTATCAGACACTCAGAGCGGAAGAGTACGATATCGTTTTGGATGCCCAAGGATTGCTCAAAAGTGCCGTAATCACGCGCATGGCAAAGGGGCCTCGGTTTGGGCTTGATAGCCACAGCGCGCGTGAATCGTTGGCGGCTAAGGCTTATCAGTTTCCGCAATCTATTGCCAAAGGGACTCACGCCATCGAGCGAGTTCGCCATTTGTTCGCTCAAGTTCTGAACTACTCTGTCCCGGAAGGTCAAAATTACGGTGTGGATCGCAGTCGCTGGAATCGGCCTGATATTGAGGGGAATTACTGGGTGTTCTTACATGGAACGACGTGGGATACCAAGCTATGGCCAGAAGCTTATTGGCGAGAGTTAGCAGAGAAGGTCACTGCGCAAGGCTCAAGTGTGGTACTTGCCTGGGGGAATGATGAGGAAAAAGCGCGAGCGGGTCGAATCGCTGATGGCATTGCTGGTGCCATAGTGCTGCCTAAAATGGGGTTGAATGCATTAAATGCGTGGCTTGCACATGCCAGTGCTGTGGTGGGGGTTGATACCGGGCTATCTCATGTGGTGGCGTCTTTATCGGTACCGGCGGTAGCGATTTACGGTGCAACCGACGCGACCTTAACTGGGGTGTCTGGTCCTCAAGTGGAAGTGATGAGAAGCCAGCGAGCTTGTGCGCCATGTTTGTCTAAACAATGTTTGCAACCAGACGACGGTGAAATACAGCCGCCTTGTTATCGTGATATTCCTCCGCAAAGAGTGTTAGATCATTTGATCCCATTGCTAGGGCACCTCTGATTAATGCAGTAGTGCTCGGCTTTGGCATCCTGCGTCGCCCTACCTCCTGCATCCATGCAGTCGTGCGCGTGAGTCTTGTAACGCTTTAGACTATTAAGCTTTTGACAGGGGCGTTGATCGAAGTTAATGGCGGGTCCTTAATAAGATCAACAACAAAGATATAAAGTGTCTACAGGCCACGCCCCTCACTACCTATAAACAGGGGCTTTCGGGAAAATGACATTTCTGTGTTGCTACTTTTTGACGTGACCCGCTGTGACCACCAAGGATGGTGGAAATGCAGGTTTTGCAGGAGCAAAAAACTGCCCAAGAGTAGCGCCTTGAACTGCCATTTTCCTGAAAGCCGTAGCCTCCTCTGCATTAATCAGAGGTGCCCTAGAAGTAAAGTAATGCCCGCGGAGTGATGTAGGCGACGTGATTGAGCGAGTGATTCTTTGGCGCGTTTCTTTATTGGTTTCTGTCTTGATCTTGGTTTGCTGATATTTGGCTTGCTGATACAAAGCGGGGAGAGGCGTCTCCCAGTTCACTCACCTTACTCAACTCGTTACCGATTCTGGAAGTCGTTGTTTGCGGTACTCCCCCGGTGACATGCCTGTCCACGTTTTAAAGCGACGTTGAAACGAGCGTGGCTCCGTAAAACCTAAGCGAACAGCGACTTCAGATATTGGCCAGTTTTTGCGTAACAGCCATTCCTTTGATAGTTGAAGGCGCAAGGTATCTAATATCTGTTGGTAAGATGACTCCGCTTCCAGCAATCGTCTCTGAAGTGTTCGTTCTGACATACCTAGCTTGCTTGCGACACGCTCACGTCTTGGTATGGACGTTTCCATCATATTGGCTAGGGTAGTTCTCACCTGAACGACAATAGGGTCGGTATGCTGGAGTTCTTTACTTTGTCGATCTGCTTGCTCTTGTAGCGTTTTTAGCAGGGTCGGATCAGGGTGATTTAATGGCAGGGACATGAATTGTGGATTGAATTCCATAAGATTGACTCCAGCGTCAAAAATAATGTCGCATCGGTAGTGGTCCCGATATTTTTGTAATTGAGCGGCGTTGGGCTCACTTCGTTCTAAATAGAGGCAGTGAGCAGCGATGTCGTTGCGGCCAGTTACCCAGCGCGCATATTCCGCCGTGGTTGACATAAACTCATCGATAAGATGAGGAGCAACAAGGTCATCCGTACAGCTGCATTGCCACCGTATCGAGAATACATCGCCTTTTTCTGTCAGCTCGGTATGCCCTAAATTGCCGATCAGGCCTTCGTACTTGGGCACAAGCCGAATAGCATCTCCGCCGGTTTGACAATTCATGATCAAATAACCAAGCAAGCCCAAAGCACCAGGGACTAGGTGTTTGGCCGTATTAAAACCAAACAAATCATCATCTGTTTGAATAATGAGCCAACGCATCAGTGTCTCGAATTCAGTCGAGTCGATACGCGAGAGGCTATTGTCTAGAATGCCTAGATTTAGGTGGCAGGCGTCTAGCGCCTCACGGGGAGCGATTCCGTAATCTTGTGCTGTGCGTAAAAACAGACGAGCAAAAGAAGAAGACACGCTTCCTGCTAAATAATTATTGTTGTTTTCCATGGTCTCATCCGGAAAGCTGGAGCATTCACGCCAATGTCATCGAATAGGTATGAAGGGCGGAATCAGAAGACGTGGTTATACTGAGACACGTATCGCTGCTGAGGCAAGCAATGCTATGTTACAGATTGTTAGTAGATTCCAGAGTTATCCAAAATAGAGAGAGTTATGACGCACGTATTGTGGACGCCAGGAAGCCGAGAATTAGCTTGGGAAGCCATCAACCACGCCGGCCGTTGGGACTTAATTGTCGCTGGTGGTGGTATCACAGGTGCCGGTGTCGCCCGTGAAGCCGCAAGACGTGGTCTGAAGGTTTTACTGGTCGAGCGTCAAGATTTTTCCTGGGGAACCTCAAGTCGATCTTCAAAAATGGTTCATGGGGGGTTGCGTTATATCGCTCAAGGGGATGTGCAGACAACGATGCATTCGGTTCGTGAGCGTGAGCGGTTGATCAATGAAGCGCCGGGCTTAGTCGATTTAATGTCGTACATGATGCCGCATTATCGTGGGCGCTTTCCCGGACCGTTTGTGTTTGGTCTGTTGTTACGTGTTTACGATTTTTTAGCAGGTAAGCGCTATCGTCGTTTTTCAAATATGCGCCAGACCATTGAGCGCTTTCCTTTTTTACGTCGTAATCGCCTGTTAGGCGCCACTGAATTTGCTGATGCCGTGACGGATGACAGTCGTTTAGTGATGCGCGTCTTACATGAGGCACGAGCAGATGGTGCCGAGCTTTTAAATTATGTTGGTGTGTCTGGCTCTGAACAAAATGAATCTGGCATGATGGTCACGCTGACTGATGCGATCACCGGGGCGACCCAGCAAGTCCAGTGTCGCAGTCTGGTTAATGCTACAGGAGTTTGGGTCAATCAACTTCGTCAAGAGTATGGCGAGCAGCATACGATTCGTCCGGCACGTGGCAGTCACATTGTGATTGAGCGTGAACGCCTTCCGGTTGATGTGTCGTTCACTGTGTTACACCCTCGTGATAAGCGTCCGATTTTTGTCTATCCATGGGAAGGTCGTACTGTCATTGGAACCACGGATTTAGACCATCCAGATCCGGGGAACGATGAGGCTGGTATCACGGACCAAGAGCTTACGTACCTTCTTGAGCTGGTGGACTATCAGTTTCCGGATACGGATTTAAGTAAAAGGGATATTATTTCTTCCTGGTCCGGGGTTCGACCGCTGGTGTCCGCAGGCGCCAGTAACAGCTCGAAAGAATCACGAGATCATACTGTATGGACTGATGGGCGCTTGATCTCAGTCAGTGGTGGCAAGTTAACCACCTTTCGTTTGATTGCGTTGGATGTGCTCAAAGCGGCCAGTGATTGGTTACCAGATTCTGGTTCGGTAGATGATTCTGCGCCGGTTTTCACGCGGCATTCGACCACTATGAAAGTTGATGGGCTTAACGCCGATGTTATTCGTCGATTAAAGGGATTTTACGGGGCTGATTTTGATCGATTGATTGAGTTTTCCAAGACAGAAGATCTGGCGATTGTTCCCGGAACGGAGATGATTTGGGCTGAGATTTCGTGGTGTGCCGCGCATGAAGCTGTTGTACACCTCGACGATTTATTGCTTCGCCGTACTCGTTTTGGCTTGCTTGTACCTAAAGGCGGATTAACACATGAAGAGCGTTTAAAGGCGTTGATTCAACCTCAACTTCGTTGGGATGAGCAGCGCTGGAATGACGAAGTTGCTCGATATCGCCATACTTGGGAGCAATTCTACTGGCTGCCATCCGAGGAGTCGGAGCGTTTGGCCGGTCACTTATTGGCTAAGCAGGCCTGAGGTTGCACGGCTTAATTCAATGGCATTTTCAATGCACAGTTCTAGCTCTGTCGGGGTAATTACGAGAGCATCCCATTGGATTTTTTCTGGGGTGCCTTTTTCCCACGCGTTAATGGCTTCGAGTAAGAGTCCGTAAGGCCCTCTGTGTTTTACCAGTGCTTGTGTTAATGCTTCTGGTAGCGCGATGCGGGCGCATACATCTTCTAAAACCGTGTCCATCATGGCATCTAGCAACGAAAATAGCCCTAGCGTGAAAGCGATATCAGGCTCAAGTACTTTGCTGTATTGGGCTATATTTTGCGCCAAATAGGCACGAAATAAGGACTGTTCTTGTAAAATTGCTGGCTTATCCGATAGCTTTCCTAACGCCAATAAACTTGCCCAATTTCTAATTTTATTCAACCCGAGTAGGGTGACTGCCCGTTGTAAGCTCGTGATTGGAGCACCAGAATTGTAGGCGCTAGAATTCGCAATTTGCATTAAGCGAAAACTTAATTGAGGGTCGTTGCGAATGACCTTAGTTATCTCATCGAAATCACTCTCTGTTTGGTTTAACACTCCCAGTAATTGCATCACAGCGAGGTGAGAGTCGGGGGTGCGTTTACCGTACAGTGTGATGGGTTTACTAAAGAAAAACCCTTGGAATAACTCATAGCCCATCGCTTTGCAGGCTTCGAATTCTTGGTGGGTCTCAACCTTTTCAGCAAGCCAGGTCAGGTCATCGCGTTGATATTGATTGATGAGGACTCTTGCGTCTTCAATATCTTTAAGGCCAATCAGATCAACTTTGACAATATCGGCATACTTTAACCATTCCGCCTGATCCTCTGACCCAGTGAAGTCATCAACGGCAATACGATAGCCTTTCGACCTTAATGACTGAACGGACTTTAAATTCTTTTCATTGAGGGGGATATGCTCAAGAATTTCGACCACCATGTCCGCCGGGCTGAGTAGTGGGTCCATCGCCAGCCAATCTTCAGTGAAATTCACAAAGGCAGGCAGCCCTCCGGTGACCAATGACATACCAACTTCATGAATAGCACCAATAACGACTTCTGTGGTGGCGTTATTACCGTTCGACGCTTGCCATTCAAGGGTTTCTGACGGTACTGGACGACAAAGAAGCTCGTAGGCGAATACCTTCTGTGTTTTATCCAGTATGGGTTGGCGGGCAAGAAGTGGACGGTCTGGCATTGTTGTGACATCTCTGCATGACTTTTCGACGATTCTTAAATTGTAGACAGTAATTCGCCCTGCGTTTTGTTTTGGGTTGTCTACACTCTAAAAAGAATGAAAGTCCGGAGTAAATTATGACAGGCATACTTAGCAGCGTTGATGCCCGTACGCAGTTGGTTGGGCAAAACCGTCTTGAGCTGCTTTTGTTTCATCTTGGTGGTCACCAATACTTTGCCATTAATGTATTCAAAGTTCAGGAGGTGATGCGCCTTCCTAATTTGACGAAAATTCCTGATTGTCACCCCAGCGTACGTGGGCTTTGCCATGTGCGAGGCCATACTGTCCCTGTGGTTGATTTACGCGCTGCTATCTCTATGGGCCGGACGCAAACAGACGTCAAGGACTGCAATATCATCGTTACAGAATACAATATGACGGTTCAAGCCTTCATGGTGGGTGGTGTCGATCGTATTGTGAATATGAACTGGAATGAAATACTGGCACCGCCAAGCGCGGCAGGTAGGCACCATTATTTAACGGCCATTACGCGTATCGACGATAAAATTATTGAAATAATTGATGTAGAAAAAGTATTGGCGGAAATATCGCCATACAACCAACAGTTGTCGGAAGAGTCCTACAATCGCAGCTTGTTAGAAAAGGTTCGCGGAAAAGATATTCTGATTGTTGATGACTCCAAAGTCGCAATTGAACAAATGAAGCAAGTACTGACACCCATGGGGTTGAATATTGTCGAGGCGCACAATGGCCTTGAAGCGTATCAAACATTGATGCACTGGAAGGAAGAAGGGCGTGACCTTCATGATCGTTTAACCATGATTATCACGGATGCAGAAATGCCTGAAATGGATGGTTATATGCTCACAACAGAGATACGACAAGACCCTGAGTTAAAAGATATTATTGTGGTTTTACACACGTCGTTGTCGGGTAATTTTAATAAAGCGATGGTTGAAAAAGTGGGCTGTGATGGTTTTTTATCTAAGTTTAAACCTCATGCTTTAGCTGAAGAAGTTCAGAAATTAATTGCCCAAAAATTTGGTTAAATGTGAGAATTTTGGCTTCAACATCGATAGTATACTCAGGGTGCCGGAGGTGCTCTGATGTTTATATCAAAATTATTTATTTATCCCGTAAAGTCTTGCGCTGGCGTTGAAGTCAGCACCCTTGAATTTGATCACTCAGGCCCGGTCGGAGATCGTCGGTTTGTTATTGTAAATAACGATGGCGACTTTTTAACTCAGCGTGAACTTCCCAAAATGGCTAAAATCCAGCCAAATCTGTCTTCGCAATACTTACGTTTATCGTTATTGAATGACGAGAAAAAAGCCTCTGACGCACCAGTGTTGTCCGTTGATATTCGCCTTCGTGGCAAGCTTTCTCGGGTGCGTGTTTGGCGTGATGAGGTGCTGGGGCATGATTGTGGGGACGAGGCGGCTCGATGGTTATCGAGTGTACTAGGATGTGAGTGTCGCCTAATGCAGTTGCCGGAAAATAACACCCGTCGAGCGGATCCTGATTATGCCCCGGATAATGTTGGGGTGTCATACGCTGACGGTTTTCCGCTATTAATTGTCTCTCAATCCAGTTTGGATGCCTTGTCGGCTCAGGCGGGTATAGAGGTCGATGTTCGTCGTTTTCGCCCTAACATAGTGATTGCCGATGCTGGCGAGGCATACTCTGAATTACGTTGGCACACGCTCGGGTTAGATGATCACGCTGTCAGTAGTGATGTTTTACGGATGGTTAAACCCTGTGAGCGCTGCATTATTCCGACTCGACATCCAGATACGCTGGAGCGGTCTGCTGATGTAATGCAGGCTTTAAAAGATCAATGTCGAATTAATGGACGCATGATTTTTGGACAAAACGCCGTTTATGATGGAACGGCTTTAACACAGGGAGATGTTGTATCTGTTATGGCGTGGCAGTCAGAATAATTCGATGTCATCGTCAGTGCCAAATGAGTCATCCATCGGCTTGCTGAAGTGGTGGTGATAAATCTGAAGAGCCTCTGCAATTGAGCGCCCTGATAGAATGTGCTCGAACATTAAACGCTCGGCTTCCATCGTGTAATTGCCTTTGATTTTATCCTGAAGGTCACGCCAATCATCCTCGATATAACGGGTTTGAGGATTTGAAATAAGATGACCCATCCTCTCCAAACTATCACCCACATGTTCCATACGCTGAGATAAACGATCATAAAACTGAAAGGCAACCACAGCCTTGCCTATGTCTTGATGGATTTGTTCAGCCGCTTGTACGATCTCTGGAGGGGTGTTTGTATCATCGCGGCTAAAGTGGTTTAGCAACATCGAGGTGTTATTAGCAATTTGAGTAAAACTGCTTGTCAGAGTATCGACCGAATCATTGCCATCCTTCATGGAAGTGTCGATTTGTGCAACGGCGAGGGCAAGTAAAGTCAGGGTTTCACCTATCTGGCTCCAGTTGGGCTCGTCGGTATTATTGACGGTTCCGCTTAAAGAATGGCGTTGCGGCTGGTTCATTGTTCGTTACCTGAGAGTATGTATCTTCAGGGTAGATGATGAGATTAAGGCTGCCAGCGTTTGTCATAAAAATTACGTTCTCTCGGCCTTTGTTAATCCGTCGTTCCTAGGTTGTATTTGTTTAGGGCACCTCTGAATAACGCAGTGATGATAGCGGCTTCCAGGAAAGTGTCAGTTTGAGGCGCTACTTTGAAGGTATAACGGGTTACATCAAAAAGTAGCAACAAATAAATGGCGCTTTCCTGAAAGCCCCTGTTTATTGGTAGTGATGGGCGTGGGCTGTATTGACGATATAAGACACTTCATCTCATTGTTGTTGATCTTGGCAAGGACTCGTCATTACACCTTCGATCAACGCCTCGACCTGAAGCACTACAGCACTCACGCGCTACATGACTGAGTTATTCAGAGGTGCCCTAGTGTTTGTAAGCGTAGGAGGAGGGCTGAGGTGTCCTTGCTGCCGTGTCCTTTTGCTTGAAGCTCTTGATAGTATTGATCAACAAGATGCGTCACTGGTATGGCTGAATTGCTTTTGCTAGCTTGTTCTAAACATATTTGAAGGTCTTTGTGCATAAGGTCAAGCGCGAAGCCGTGATCGTATTCACCTGAGATCATGGTGTCGTGCCGGTTGATGAGTTGCCAGCTGCTAGCAGCCCCTTGGGCAACTAAATTCATCACTTTTTTGACATCAAGGTTATTGTTTTCCGCAAAATGAATCCCTTCTGCAAGCGCTTGAACTAAGCCAGCAACGCAAATTTGGTTCACCATTTTGGTTTTTTGACCGCATCCGGGTTTGCCCATGTGGGCAATTGCCTTGGTGTACGGTGCGGTAATAGACGAAATTTGTTTGAAAACGCGAGAATCACAGCCTGCCATTAGGCTTAATTGTCCGCTTTGCGCACCTTGTTGCCCACCTGAAACTGGGGTGTCACAAAAATAAATATCCTCTTTGGCAGCTAGGTTTGCCATCTCTTCGGCGAGTGAGGCACTGGTAGTACTGTGGTCAATGATGACGGAGTGTGCAGGTAATTGGGATATTATACCGTTATCTATTAGCCATTCTCGAACATCCTCATCGCGGCTGACGCAAAGGATGACAACGGCGGTGTCGCTAGGGAGGGTGCTGCCGTTTAACGCTGCAGGAGTGTGGGGTAGTGAACTGCTTTCTTCGAATTGCATGAGCCACTGAGCGACTTTCTCTGGGCTACGGTTAGCCGCGGTCAGCTTGTGGCCTGCATTGGCTAGGTGGGTAGCCATTGGAGCTCCCATGTTTCCTAACCCAATAAATACGATGTTCGCCATGTTCACGATGTCCTGATGCCAAAATATTAATGGAGTGTGTCACGGATGAGCGCGCACAAAAAAGCCGCTAAATCAGCGGCTTTTTTGAGCTACTCAGCAGTTATGCTGGGTAATCACGCTTAGGGTAGCCAGTGTAAAGCTGACGTGGACGACCAATGCGGTAATCGCTGCTGATCATCTCATTCCAATGCGCAATCCAGCCTGGCGTACGGCCAGTCGCGAAGATAACAGTAAACATCTCAGTTGGAATGCCGATCGCTTTCAGAATGATACCTGAATAGAAATCAACGTTCGGGTAGAGACCACGCTTGATGAAGTATTCGTCTTCGGTCGCGATTTTTTCAAGCTTCATAGCGATTTTCAGCAATGGATCATCTTCCATGCCGAGCTCTGCTAGTACTTCGTCACAGGTCTGTTTCATGACCTTAGCGCGAGGATCGAAGTTCTTGTAAACGCGGTGACCGAAGCCCATCAAACGGAATGGATCTTCTTTGTCTTTCGCTTTAGCAACGAATGCGTCGATGTTCGACTCGTCACCAATTTCATTCAGCATATTCAGTACAGCTTCGTTGGCGCCGCCGTGTGCCGGGCCCCAAAGTGCTGCAATACCAGAGGCGATACAGGCGAATGGGTTAGCACCAGTAGAGCCTGCTAAGCGTACAGTCGACGTTGAAGCGTTTTGCTCGTGGTCGGCGTGCAGCAAGAAGATTCGATCCATTGCTTTCGCAAGGATAGGGCTAATTTTTTTCTCTTCGCATGGGGTATTGAACATCATGTGAAGGAAGTTTTCAGAATAGGTCAGTTCGTTCTGTGGGTACATGAACGGCTGGCCAATGCTGTATTTGTACACCATCGCTGCCAATGTTGGCATTTTAGCGATCAGGCGGTGTGCAGACACCATGCGGTGGTGCTCATCATGGATGTCCAATGAGTCGTGGTAGAACGCAGAAAGTGCGCCTACAACACCACACATGATGGCCATTGGGTGTGCATCACGACGGAAACCGTTAAAGAAATGGCTCAGCTGCTCATGAACCATCGTGTGGTTCTTGATGGTGCTTACGAACGTTTCCTTTTGCTCTGCAGACGGGAGTTCTCCGTGCAATAGCAAGAAACAAGTTTCTAGGTAATCTGACTTCTCAGCCAGTTGATCGATTGGGTAGCCACGGTGCAGTAAAACACCCGCTGCTCCATCGATGTAGGTGATTTTTGACTCTGTGGCCGCTGTAGAAACGAAGCCAGGGTCGTAAGTAAACAGGCCTTTGCCAGTCAAACTGCGAACGTCAACGACATCTGGGCCTACGCTGCCTTCATAAACGGGCAACTCAAGTACTTCTTCAATGCCATCAACTTTCAGTGTTGCTTTCTTGTCAGCCATCGATCTGGGCCTCCTGCTATCTGATTAATACCCCGAAGAGCGGTTTGTGATGCTCTTCAACTCTCCGTTAAGGCTTTGTTGACCGTAGCAGAAATAACGACGGGTTGAGGTTATTTCTGTGCGGAGAGCACTCTCTTTAAAGGTGTTACCCCAAAACAAAGGGGCACAACTATAGATACTAAGCCCCGTTTGTCAATTGCTAGGGGGCCCAGAATTACATCTATTCATAAGTCAAGTATAGATGGTTCTGTTTATAATCTGTGCATTCTCTACCTAAGTCTTATGTTTATAGCCTTCTGGTTATTTGTAAATCAGCGTCAGGGTGCTTATAATTTGTCGCGACCACAAACTTGTGCAAAACTTGTACAGCTGGTCAGCAACCTTCTTGAGCCTGTGCTTGGCCCCGAATTTGTCGGGATTACCGAGCCCATATGAGAGTGTATAAGAGCCGTGAATAGCAATAGACCTAAAAATCTGGATCTGACTACCATTGAGCTCCCACTTCCTGCTAAAGCTTCCATCCTGCACCGTGTTTCAGGGTTCGCGTTATTCTTTGCTGTAGCTTTCATGCTATGCGCATTGGGTTCGTCTCTTGAATCAGAACAGTCATTTGCTGAACTGAAAGACACGTTGAATGGTGGCCTAGCTAAGTTCATCACTTGGGGCATTTTGTCTGCTCTGGGTTACCACGTAGTGGCGGGTGTTAAGCACTTGTTGATGGACATGGGAATTGGTGAAACCAAAGAAAGCGGACGTACTGGAGCCATCATTACTTTGATCGCTGGTGCCGTCGTAATTATTTTGGCGGGAGTCTGGGTATGGTAAACAGCGTTACTAACTTTGGCCGTAATGGCTTATATGACTGGGTGATTCAGCGTCTTAGCGCTGTGATTCTTGCCGTTTACACTCTGTTCCTTCTGGGCTTTGTAATCGCGACCCCTGATATGACATTTGCCCAATGGCACGGTCTGTTTGATCAGACGTGGATGAAAGTATTCAGCGTCGCTGCAATCATTTCTATCTGTGCCCACGCATGGGTTGGTATGTGGACTATTTCTACCGACTACATCACTGGGTCTACCAGCCTTCGTTTTATCTTCCAGCTAGTGTGTGCAGCGTTTCTGTTCACTTACCTAGTTTGGGGTATCGATATTCTCTGGAGCGTCTAAGTCATGAGCAGCAAAATCAGAACTATGTCGTTTGATGCTATCGTCATTGGCGGTGGTGGTGCAGGCATGCGTGCCGCGCTACAGCTGACTGAAGCGGGCATCAAAACAGCGTGTGTGACTAAGGTATTCCCTACACGTTCACATACCGTATCGGCACAGGGTGGTATTACCTGTGCAATCGCCTCAGCTGATCCGAACGATGATTGGCGTTGGCACATGTACGATACCGTTAAAGGTTCCGATTACATCGGTGACCAAGACGCGATCGAATACATGTGTTCAGTAGGCCCGCAAGCCGTCTTTGAACTTGAGCACATGGGTCTCCCATTCTCTCGTACTGAAGAAGGCCGTATTTATCAGCGTCCGTTCGGTGGCCAGTCTAAAGGTCCTAATGACCCGACTCAGGCTTCGCGTACGTGTGCTGCTGCTGACCGAACTGGTCACGCACTTCTTCATGCGCTCTATCAGGGTAACTTGAAAGGCGGTACTACCTTCCTAAACGAATGGTACGCCGTTGATCTAGTGAAAAATGCGAAAGGCCAGGTAGCTGGTGTGATCGCAATTGATATTGAAAGCGGTGAGACCGTTTACATCAAAGCAAAAGCAACCGTTCTTGCGACTGGTGGTGCAGGCCGTATTTATCAGTCGACCACTAACGCACTTATTAACACTGGTGATGGTGTTGGTATGGCGGTTCGTGCCGGTGTTCCGTTGCAAGATATGGAAATGTGGCAGTTCCACCCAACCGGTATTGCTGGTGCGGGTACGCTTGTGACTGAAGGTTGTCGTGGTGAAGGTGGTTACCTGATCAACAAAGACGGCGAACGTTTCATGGAGCGCTACGCGCCTAACGCCAAAGACCTTGCTGGTCGTGACGTTGTTGCTCGCTCTATGGTGCTTGAGATTCTTGAAGGCCGTGGCTGTGGAGATGATGGCGATCACGTATTCTTGAAGCTAGATCACTTAGGTGAAGAAACCCTAAATGCTAAGCTGCCGGGTATTCTTGAGCTATCTCGTACCTTTGCTCACGCCGATCCTGTAAAAGAGCCAATCCCTGTTGTACCTACGTGTCACTACATGATGGGCGGTGTTCCAACGAATATCGGCGGTCAGGCACTGACTGTTGATGCCGATGGCAACGACGTTTTGGTTGATGGTTTGTACGCCGCTGGTGAGATTGCTTGTGTGTCTGTTCACGGTGCAAACCGTTTGGGCGGTAACTCATTGCTTGACCTTGTTGTATTTGGTCGCGCAGTTGGTTTGCAGGTTGAGCAAAACTTTAAAGATGGCTTCGATTTGGTTGATCCAACAGAAGAAGACATTGAACGTGCAATGAGCCGTTTGAATCGTTTGAGCACAGCCACTTCAGGTGAGAGTGTTGCTACGGTTCGTGCAGACCTACAGAAAACTATGCAGTTGTACTTTGGCGTTTTCCGCGAAGGTCCAAGCATGGAGAAAGGTCTGGGAATGCTCGATGAAATCGGTGTTCGTGTGAAAAACACGGTACTTGATGACAAGAGCAATGCATTCAATACAGCGCGCATTGAAGCACTTGAACTGGATAACCTGTTCGAGACTGCCTATGCCACTGCCGTTGCTGCCATTGAGCGTAAAGAATCACGTGGTGCTCACGCCCGAAACGACTTTACCGAGCGTGATGACGAGAACTGGTTATGCCACTCGTTGTATTTCCCGGAATCTAAAAAGATCGGTAAGCGTGCGGTAAACTTCGCGCCTAAAACCGTTGAAGCATTCCCACCAAAAATCCGTACCTACTAAGAGGGGGTTTGATATGTTAGTTAGTGTCTATCGTTACAACCCTGAAAAGGACGAAGCGCCTTACATGCAGGATTACGACATCACCATCCCCGGTGGAAAAGATGTCATGGTTCTTGATGTACTGCACCTTGTTAAAGAACAGGATGTATCGGTTGCTTACCGTCGTTCATGTCGTGAGGGCGTTTGTGGCTCTGACGGTATGAACATCAATGGTAAAAATGGTTTGGCGTGTATTACGCCAATCTCAGAAGCAACCAAAGGCAAGATGGATAAGCTGGTCATTCGCCCGCTTCCTGGTATGCCGGTAATTCGCGACTTGGTAATTGACATGTCGTTATTTTACCAGCAGTACGAAAAAATCAAGCCATACCTACAAAATGACACGCCAGCTCCAGCGATTGAGCGTCTTCAATCTCAGGAAGAACGTGAAAAATTGGACGGTCTGTACGAGTGTATTCTTTGTGCATGTTGTTCAACGTCTTGCCCATCGTTCTGGTGGAACCCTGACAAGTTTGTAGGCCCAGCTGGTTTGCTTCAGGCGTACCGTTTCCTTGCGGACAGCCGTGATGAAGCGACTGAGGAGCGTTTGGCAGGATTGAGCGATCCATTCTCAGTGTTCCGTTGCCGTGGCATCATGAACTGTGTCAATGTGTGCCCGAAAGGTCTTAATCCGACCCGAGCCATTGGCCACATCCGTAATATGTTGCTGTCTCAGCAGGTATAACGGAACCACTGCCGACTGGTGGTATCAGACGTAAGTCGGGCTGGACACACAGCCCACTTACGTTACATTTTTTCATTAATAGAGCCCACAAAGCACTATTATTGACTAAGCTAGTTTTTTAGTTGAGGGAACGGGGCATCCCCGGGTCACCTCAGAGGCCTTGCGATCTATCCGGTCGACCCTCATCTCGCCTTGCGCTAGAGTCGGTGCGTACACTCTGTCGGTGACACCCCTTATTCAGGTATTGAAACAGGGTGGTCGTACATGCACGAACTGACAATGGAGCAACTATGGAGTACCTCGCAACTTGCTGGGGGAAATGTTGCTTATATCGAGGAGTTATTCGAAACCTATCTCCGCGATCCGAACGAAGTGCCAGAAGAGTGGCGCAGCTATTTTGACAAGCTCCCTAGGGTTGATGAAAGTAACCCGGTAGATACCCCTCATAAGCCCATTCGGGATCAATTCTTACTTATTTCCAAAAACCAGCGTCGCGCTCGTCCAGCTACATCTGCGCCGGTAAGCTCGGAGCATGAGCGGAAGCAAGTAAAAGTATTGCAGCTGATTAATGCTTATCGAGGTCGTGGTCACCAGCACGCAAAATTAGATCCGTTGGGTTTGATGGTGCGTGAGACTGTGCCGGATCTGGATTTGCACTTCCACGGTTTAACCCGTTCTGATTTAGATATGGTTTTTCAGACAGGAAACCTGTTTGTTGGTGAGAACCAAGCCACGCTTAAAGAGATTATTGATGCGCTAGAAACCACGTATTGCGGAACCGTAGGTTCTGAATACATGCACATTGTTAATACCGCCGAGCAGCGTTGGTTTCAACAGCGTTTAGAAAGTGTGCGAGCTCATCCCAAATTTGGTCACGAGATTAAGATGCATTTGCTGGAGCGTTTGACTGCAGCAGAAGGTTTAGAAAAATACTTAGGCTCTCGCTATCCGGGCGTAAAACGCTTTGGCCTAGAAGGTGGTGAAAGCTTGATTCCGTTGATGGATGAACTTATCCAGCGCAGCGGGACTTACGGTGCCAAAGAAATTGTTATTGGTATGGCGCACCGTGGTCGTTTGAATACATTGATTAATACCTTAGGTAAAAAGACGTCCGATTTGTTTAACGAATTCGATGGCAAAGCGGAATATCAGTCTCACGGCGATGTGAAGTATCACCAAGGTTTCTCTTCCAACGTCATGACGCCGGGTGGTGAAGTTCACTTGGCGCTCGCATTTAACCCATCTCACCTTGAAATTGTCTCACCTGTGGTGGAAGGGTCGGTGCGTGCTCGTCAGGATCGTCGTAAAGATACCGTTGGCGATAAAGTGGTTCCAGTAAGCATTCATGGTGATTCTGCATTTGCGGGTCAGGGTGTGGTAATGGAAACCTTCCAGATGTCGCAGACACGTGCCTACAAAACGGGTGGAACGATTCACCTAGTCATCAACAACCAAGTTGGCTTCACTACGTCGAAACGTGAAGATACTCGTTCTACGGAATACTGTACCGACGTTGCGAAAATGATCGAAGCGCCGATTCTGCACGTTAACGGTGATGATCCTGAAGCGGTATTGTTCGTGACTCAGCTCGCGGTCGATTACCGAAATGAATTCCGTAAAGACGTTGTGATTGATTTGGTTTGTTACCGCCGTCGTGGTCACAACGAAGCGGATGAGCCTTCTGGCACACAGCCTTTGATGTACGCCAAGATTAAAAATCAGCCAACGACACGTACTTTGTACGCGAAGCAGTTGATTGAAGAAGGCGCGCTAACAGAAGATGTCAGTAAGCAGCTTGAAGAAGAATACCGTTCAGCCCTAGATAGTGGTCATCACGTAGTGAAGTCTTTGGTAAAAGAGCCGAACACTGAACTGTTTGTAAATTGGTCTCCTTACCTTGGCCACGAATGGACCACGAAAGGTGATACCACTTACGACCTAAAGCAACTGCAAGAACTTGCGCACAGTCTTCAAGAAGTGCCAGAAGGGTTTGAAGTGCAGCGTCAGGTCGGTAAGATTTTAGAAGATCGCCGTAAAATGGCTGCCGGTGCACTGCCTATTAATTGGGGATTTGCTGAAACAATGGCGTACGCCACACTCCTTAAGCAAAATTATGCCGTGCGTATCACGGGCCAAGATGTGGGTCGTGGAACTTTCTCTCACCGACATGCTGTACTTCATAATCAAAAAGACGCTGAGGCATACACGCCTCTTGCTAACATCAGTGACGATCAGCCAGATTTTGATTTGTACGATTCACTTCTTTCTGAAGAAGCAGTACTTGCATTCGAATATGGTTATGCCACCACCACACCTGAAACCTTGGTGATTTGGGAAGCTCAATTTGGTGATTTTGCTAATGGCGCGCAGGTTGTATTTGACCAATTTATTTCCTCTGGTGAACATAAATGGGGCCGCTTATGCAGCTTAACTATGTTGTTGCCACACGGTTATGAAGGTCAGGGGCCAGAACACTCTTCGGCTCGTATGGAACGTTACTTACAGCTTTGTGCTGAACACAATGTACAGATCTGTGTGCCTTCGACGCCTGCGCAGGTCTATCACATGCTACGCCGTCAAATGCTTCGTCCTTTACGTAAGCCATTGGTTGTTATGTCACCTAAGAGCTTGCTGCGTCATAAACTGGCAACCAGTACGCTTGAAGAGCTAGCCGATGGTCGTTTCCGCACAGTGCTTGATGAAATTGATGAACTCAAGCCGAAGAAAGTTCGCAGGATTCTGCTATGTTCAGGGAAGGTATATTACGATCTTCTAGAACGTCGTCGTGCTGAAGAGATTGAAGATATAGCCATCGTTCGAATAGAACAGATTTACCCGTTCCCTCAAAAATATCTAACCACCATCCTTGAACCATATAAGGGGGCGAAAGAGATTTACTGGGTACAGGAAGAGCCAATGAACATGGGCGCTTGGTACAGCAGCCAGCATCACATGCGTCGTGTTGCTCATGATGTAAACCCGAAGTGGAGCCTGGAGTATGCAGGGCGGGATCATTCCGCTTCGCCGGCTGCAGGTTATATGGCGCTGCATCTTAAGCAGCAAGAAAAACTAATCCGTGACGCTCTGGATCTCCAGGGCTGATATATCGCAGGAACTCATAAGGAAATTCGAATGAGCATCGAAATTAAAACACCAACTTTTCCTGAATCTGTTGCAGATGGCACGGTCGCAACTTGGCATATTAAGCCAGGTGAGCCAATCCAACGCGACGAGCTTTTGGTAGATATTGAAACGGATAAAGTTGTGCTTGAAGTAGTTGCCCCAGCAGACGGCACTATGAAAGAAGTATTTAAAGAAGAAGGCGAGATCGTTCTTAGTGACGAGGTGCTAGGTATTTTTGTTGCTGGAGAAGTCGCAGATGCCCCAGCAGAAAATGCATCATCGACAAGCGATAGCGAAGAAGAAACCGTGACGGCGGGTAATGTCATTATGAGCCCAGCGGCTCGTAAAATTGCTGATGAAAACAATATTGCACCGGCTTCAATTAAAGCGACAGGTAAAGATGGTCGAGTGACTAAAGAGGATGTCTTAAATCATCTGAAAGGTGGCAACGAACCAGCTCCAGCGCCTGCACCTAAAACAGACGCACCTAAAGCTCCCGTTGCAGCGGCCAGTGCAGGATCGGCCCCAGTGTTTGATCAAGGCGAGCGCATTGAAAAACGCGTTCCAATGACACGTCTTCGCGCCACTATTGCTCGTCGTTTAGTGGATGCGCAGCAAAACGCAGCCATGCTCACGACCTACAATGAAGTGAACATGAAGCCAGTGATGGAGCTGCGTAAAAAGTACAAAGAGCAGTTTGAAAAAACGCATGGGGTGAAATTAGGCTTTATGTCGTTTTTTGTCAAAGCGGCCACAGAAGCACTGAAACGCTTCCCTGCGGTTAACGCCTCTATTGATGGTAACGACATGGTTTACCATGGTTATCAAGACGTGGGCGTTGCAGTTTCGACAGAGCGTGGGTTGGTTGTGCCAATTTTGCGTGACACAGATAACATGGGCCTTGCCGAAGTAGAAAGCACCATTGGTGATTTTGCTAAGCGTGCACGTGACGGAAAACTGGGCATCGATGACATGCAAGGTGGTACCTTTACCATTACTAATGGTGGTACCTTTGGTTCACTAATGTCGACGCCAATCCTGAATCCGCCACAGACTGCTATTCTTGGTATGCACAAAATCCAAGACCGCCCGATGGCTGTTGATGGTGAAGTCGTAATTCTGCCAATGATGTATCTTGCAGTGTCGTACGATCATCGCATGATCGACGGCAAGGAAGCAGTGCAGTTCCTGGTAACGATTAAAGAATTGCTCGAAGATCCAGCGCGTTTATTGCTGGATATTTAACCGGGTCTGTAATTTTAAGGAATTGATATGAGCAAGAAATTTGATGTCGTTGTAATTGGTGGTGGCCCGGGTGGTTATGTTGCTGCTATTCGTTGTGCCCAGCTTGGTTTGAGCACCGCCTGTATTGAAAAGTGGACCGATAAAGAAGACAAGCCAGTACTTGGCGGAACGTGTTTGAATGTTGGTTGTATTCCTTCAAAAGCGCTGCTTGATAGCTCTCATAAATATGAAGAAGCGAGCGAGAAATTTGATCTTCATGGTATCTCCGTTGGCAAAGTCTCAATGGATGTTGAGAAAATGCTAGCGCGTAAAGATCAAATCGTGAAAAACCTAACCATGGGTGTTGCGACCTTGTTCAAAGCGAACGGCGTAACCTCGTTTGAAGGTACTGGTAAACTGCTTGCAAACAAGCAAGTCGAATATACCGATCACAGTGGTAACACTGAAGTCCTTAGTGCTGAAAACGTTATTATCGCAACGGGTTCTGTTCCGGTTGAAATTCCACCTGCGCCGCTCACGGATGACGTCATTGTGGATTCGACAGGCGCGTTAGAGTTTACCAAAGTACCTAAGCGTTTAGGTGTGATTGGTGCAGGCGTTATTGGTTTGGAGTTAGGTAGCGTTTGGGGTCGTTTAGGCGCTGAAGTGACCGTACTTGAAGCGCAAGATAGCTTCCTACACTTGGTTGATCAAACCGTTGCTAAAGAAGCTAAAAAATTATTTAGCAAGCAAGGTATGGATATTCGTGTTGGTGCACGTGTGACTGGCACAGACGTAAAACGCAAAAAAGTTACCGTGACTTATCAAGATTCTGAAGGCGAAAAATCAGAAGAGTTTGATAACCTCATTGTTGCCGTGGGTCGTCGTCCATACACCGAAGGTTTGTTGTCAGGTGATTGTGGCGTCAACCTAGATGAGCGTGGATTTATTCACGTTGATGAAACATGTAAAACGTCAGCGCCGGGCATCTGGGCCGTTGGTGATGTGGTACGTGGACCAATGCTTGCGCACAAAGCCTCTGAAGAAGGTGTGATGGTTGCTGAGCGTATTGCTGGCCATAAAGCTCAATTAAATTACGACTGTATTCCGTCAGTAATTTATACGCATCCTGAGATTGCTTGGGTAGGTAAGACAGAAGACGAATTAAAAGCGAATGGCACATCATACAATGTAGGTATGTTCCCATTTGCGGCTAATGGTCGTGCAATGGCTGCCGCCGATACCGATGGCTTTGTCAAAATTGTTGCCGATGCAGAGACTGATCGCATTTTGGGTGCCAGCGTTATTGGCCCAAGTGCAGGAGATCTTTGTCAGCAGTTGGTGATTGCGATGGAATTTGGTTCAAGCGCAGAGGATGTAGGCATGATGGTATTCTCTCATCCAACCTTGTCTGAAGCGGTTCATGAAGCTGCATTAGCGGTGAATAACCAAGCTATTCATAAAGCGAATCGCAAACCCAAAGCTAAATAATTTGCTGTAAGACTAAGGCCCGGTTTACCGGGCCTTTTTTTTGTGGCTTTATTATAACCTGTCTAAACTGTATAAGCTGGCGAAGACAAAATCTCCTTCTCTCAAATTTTGAGATCGAGACTATCTTTCCCATACATATTCTGAAAAATCCGGAACCCTTTATTTTTGGGCTGTCAGAAAAGTTTGAATAAAACATGTAAGAACAGGACATAAGCGATGAACCTACACGAATACCAGGGTAAGCAGCTGTTTGCGCAGTATGGTTTGCCAGTATCAACAGGCGTGGCGGCAAAAACTGCAGAAGAAGCTGCAGCAGCAACCGATACAATCGGTGGCGACCGTTGGGTTGTGAAAGCACAAGTGCATGCCGGTGGTCGTGGTAAGGCTGGCGGTGTAAAGCTGGTTACTTCGAAAGATGAAATCACCGAGTTTGCTAATCAGTGGCTTGGAAAAAACTTGGTGACCTACCAGACTGACGAGAATGGCCAACCTGTTTCACGAATTTTGGTTGAGTCGTGCACTGATATTGCTCAGGAATTGTACTTAGGAGCGGTTGTTGATCGTTCGTCACGTCGTGTTGTATTTATGGCGTCGACAGAAGGTGGTGTCGAAATTGAAAAAGTCGCCCACGAAACGCCAGAAAAAATCTTAAAAGCAGAAATTGATCCTTTAGTAGGTGCGCAACCTTATCAAGGTCGCGAGCTGGCTTTTAAACTTGGCCTTGAAGGCAAGCAGGTTAGCCAGTTTGTTAAAATCTTTTTAGGTTTATCAAAACTGTTTCATGATAAAGATCTTGCCTTGCTAGAAATTAATCCTCTCGTTGTGACAAGTGAAGGTGATCTTCATTGTCTTGATGCGAAATTAAACATCGACAGTAATGCAATTTACCGTCACAAAGATCTGCAAGAAATGCATGATCCTTCGCAAGAAGATGAGCGTGAAGCACACGCTGCAAAATTCGAACTTAATTATGTCGCCCTTGATGGCAACATTGGCTGCATGGTTAACGGTGCAGGCCTAGCAATGGGAACAATGGACATTGTTAAGCTGCATGGCGGCAAGCCAGCCAACTTCCTAGATGTAGGGGGCGGTGCAACCAAAGAACGTGTAGTCGAGGCATTTAAAATCATTCTGTCTGACGACAACGTGAGCGCAGTATTGATTAATATTTTCGGTGGTATTGTACGCTGTGACATGATCGCCGAAGGCGTGATTGGTGCGGTAAAAGAAGTGGGCGTTAAAGTTCCAGTGGTCGTACGACTTGAAGGTAACAACGCTGAACTAGGTTCTAAAGTACTGGCAGACAGCGGACTAAACATTATCGCGGCAACCAGCTTAGCGGATGCAGCAGAGCAAGCAGTTAAAGCTGCGGGGGGCAAATAATGAGTATTTTAATTAATAAAGATACCAAGGTTATTTGCCAAGGTTTCACTGGCTCGCAGGGTACCTTCCATTCTGAGCAGGCGATTGAATACGGCACCAATATGGTCGGTGGCGTGACGCCGGGTAAGGGTGGTCAAACTCACCTTGGTTTGCCGGTTTTTAACACAGTTAAAGAAGCGGTAGAACAAACGGGGGCAGAAGCCTCTGTGATCTATGTGCCAGCACCTTTCTGTAAAGATTCTATTCTTGAAGCAGCTAACGCTGGTATCAAGCTGATCGTGTGTATTACTGAAGGTATTCCAACCCTCGATATGCTTGATGCAAAAGTTAAGTGTGACGAATTGGGTGTGCGTTTAATCGGCCCTAACTGCCCAGGTGTGATTACACCGGGAGAATGTAAAATCGGTATTATGCCGGGCCACATTCATTTGCCGGGTAAAGTCGGCATTGTCTCGCGTTCAGGTACCTTGACGTACGAAGCGGTTAAACAGACCACTGATTACGGCTATGGCCAGTCAACGTGTGTTGGTATTGGTGGTGATCCGATTCCGGGCACTAACTTTATCGACGTACTCAAGTTGTTCCAAGAAGATCCAGCCACGGAAGCCATCGTGATGATTGGTGAAATTGGTGGTACTGCTGAAGAAGAAGCGGCAGCTTACATCAAAGCTAACGTGACCAAACCGGTTGTGTCCTACATCGCGGGTGTGACAGCACCTCCGGGCAAGCGTATGGGTCATGCCGGTGCGATTATCTCTGGCGGTAAAGGCACGGCGGACGAGAAGTTTGCAGCCCTTAACGACGCCGGTGTCGCTACTTGTAAGAGCCTAGCGGATATTGGCATCACGCTGAAAAATCTAACTGGCTGGTAAGCTACTTAGTTTTATGTTTTAGCTGAAGAAGCCCGCGACCGAAAGGTAGCGGGCTTTTTTGATTCTGTTACCCGCCTTTTTCATTTTGTACATATTTTTCCTACAAGGCTCGTCAATCGACCCCCTTCGCTGTGGCAACCTCTTGAGTCGAGTTTCCACTCGTTCTCCGTTGAATTTGTAATCAAAACATTCCCTTTTTGCGCCAAACTCTCTGTCAAGTATTCTAATTGACCATTATTGCATGCATTTCTGAGCTAAATGTACCTTGACCTAGGTTAGGAAATGAACGAAAGTTCATAGACAGTTGTATAGGGCTGCCTGTTATTTCCATCACGGCACGCTACAAAGCTGTCACACGCTTGCTTGGAGGGTAGAGGTACCTCTGAGGAAAAGTTAAATAAATCGATTTTTATATAATAATAAAGGCGTTTCATGGGGCATAACAATCAAGGTCACCACCGTACGGTTTATGAGTGGGCGGCCGCCTTACCGGCATTTCTGGTATTGGTTTTCGTCATATTATTGAACACCAGCCACACAATGCATGCGCAGATTTTGCAATTGGGTGAACGTTTATGGGAGGGCTATTTTGAACTCCGACATGATCCGGTTGAGCCTACCTGTAATCCTAATACGGATATTGATGCTGAACTGAAACGGCGAATCGATGAACAAAATGCGCAAGTCATTGATGAATTCGATTTGTTTGCACCTGACCCTATCAACCCAGAAGCCATGCGTATTTCGTTGCAATCGGCAAAGGATGAATGTGAGCTCAAATTTTCACAATATTCCGATAAACTTGAGCGTATTACGCCGGGATTAGAAACCTTTCGAGTGTTAGAGCAGGGTATCTCTAAGTTCGGTGAAATTGGTTTATCGACAGAACGTATCCTCTTGGCGATATTAGTTCTTATTTGTGGTGGTACGGCCTTGATGCGTCGCCATCACATTTCCTTGCGTCCGATGATTACTGTTATGGATTACCGTGTCGCCGCAGGCGCTCAGGCCATCGCATTTAGCATGCTCTTCTACTCCGTATATAGTTTTAAAGTCGTCGCGTTTTCGGCGGGAATTAGTGTCAGTACAGAACACGCGATCTTACATTGGATCTGGATCTTCGGTTTTGCTGCTCCGGTCTTTATCTCTTTGTATCAAATGATTTTTGTTCCCAAAGATGCAGAACCAGATGGTAACTTCCTTTCAGCCCAGTTGTCAGTGCCGTTGTTTGCGACGATGGCTATTGGGTCAGGCATCTATTTCCTTCTTGCTGGTCACCCCTCAGGGATTGGTATTTACCTGAATCAGATGATGGAAATGTCACAGTTATTTCTTAACGTTGGCCTGTACGTTTGGGTCGGTATGCTGTTAAAGCGTACAGAAATGACGCAGAAAGTATTTAACATCTTCCGCCCGCTAAAATTACCGCCAGAAATGCTTGCGGTTGCAGTGGTGGCGCTTGCCGCTGTTCCAACGGCCTACACCGGTGGTTCGGGGATTTTTGTTATTGCGGTTGGTGGTTTAATTTACATGGAGCTTCGTCGCTCTGGTGCTCGTCGCCAGTTAGCCTTGGCGGCTACGGCCATGTCTGGTTCGCTGGGGGTGGTTCTACGACCATGTTTATTGGTGGTGATTGTTGCGGCGCTCAACAATGAGGTCACGACCGATCAATTATTTGGTTGGGGTGTGAAAGTATTCTTTTTAACTACGCTACTTTTTGCATTCTTTGCATTAATAACCCGCAAAGAATCCGTGCGATTAGAAAGACTGGATTCAAATGTTTGGCCTGAGCTGCGTGACGCGCTAAAGCCCCTGATTCCTTACGTGATTCTTATTGGCTTAACACTAGTGGCGTATTCTTATCTTCTTGATGCGCATCTGGATGAGTTTTCCGCACCGATTATTCTTCCTGTCCTATTATTAGTTATTTTGTTTTACGAGAGACTGACTCAAGAGAAAGACATTCTAAAACCTGAAAATATGAATGTTGAGTATGTTGAGCACCGCTTGGAAGACTCGCTCGAAGACATTAAAAGTGGCCGTGACACAATGGAAAAAACCATTCGTGAAGCGACGACTGAAGCCACTGGCCATATTGGCGCATTGTTGATGCTCATGGGGATGTCGATGAGCCTTGGCGGAATGATTGATCGCGCTGAAATTATGTCGATGATTCCTTCTGAATTTAGCTCAATATGGGTGGCGATGGGCTTACTCGTGTGTATTCTGGTTGTCATCGGTATGATCATGGACCCTTATGGTGCTGTGGTACTTGTGAGTGTAACGATTGCGAGTATTGCGTACGAAAGCGGTATTAATCCTGTGCATTTTTGGATGGTAACTTTGGTTGCTTTTGAGCTGGGTTATCTGAGTCCTCCTGTTGCACTGAATCATCTCCTTACGCGGCAAGTGGTTGGTGAAGAAGAAGTTCGCTTATCAAAAGAAGAAACGATTGGTGAAAACTTCTGGTACCGCAATGAGAAAATACTTTTACCACTCGTAACGATGGCAACAGCACTCATTATCGTTGCTTTTGTTCCATTACTCGTTGCTTATTAATAGAGTTAAAACGTAAGAAAAGATCACGTTCGAAAGAGCCCAAACTATGTTTGGGCTTTTTCGGATAAGAGCGGACTATTTTTTTCTGGTTATCCATTTGTTGATTGCGCGATTAATCCAATCAGGAGATAAGTTCGCGCCTAAATACATAAACCAAGTCAATGTCCCTACTGTCCAATGAACTTTTGTTGTGCTGGTTTTTGAATTTGCCACTTGATAGATTTTATTCGCGACGTCCTCCGCTGATAGATGTATACCTAGGTTTTTAATGGACTCAGCATCCATATTGTCCACCATGGCTGTTTTTACAAACAAGGGAAGTACATCCATGACATGAATGTCGTCTTTCTCCCACTCTAAATTAAGTGCTTCCGTTAAGCCTTTGACGGCAAATTTACTGGCAGAGTAGGCGGCAAGTGACGGTTGACCGTAAATAGCAGAGGCTGATGCTAAATTAATGACTCTTGCCGCAGGGGTATTTTTCAAGAATGGGTAAGCAGCGTGGCAACCATTCATTACCCCTTTTACATTAATGTCGATTACTTTTTGCTGAGTCTTTAATGGTGTGGCGTGAAACTCGCCAGAAACTAAGATGCCAGCATTATTGATGAGGAGCTTCAACGATTGAGTTTCGGTATGAAACTCATCCAATGAGGATACCCACTCTTCGGTTGAGGTCACGTCGAGCTTGAATATTTTGCATTGTTTTTCGCCCAGCTGACTGAGCAAAAGTTTTAACCCTTCAATGTCAATATCCGCCGCACCAACGATCCAACCATTTTTCACGAACAGCTCACAAATGGCTCTGCCAATACCGGCAGCAGCGCCGGTAACGAATACGGTGTTATTGCTCATGTAATGCCTTTAATGATTTTTTAGTTCATAAAATACAGTATTAAAGTGACACGCCGTTATGTGGGCAGCAAGGTGAGTCAGTGCCAGTTATTGATCTTACTCAATTTGATACGCTTTTGGCCTAATTGTTCTGGCAAGTAGGCCTCGTGTTTTTAACAGCGACTAGCCCTAAGTCGAATAGCCCGAAGCAGGCTTGTTTCGTATCGTTAAAGCATCGAATACATTTTCGTTGGCGTCGATGAGTGCAAAATATGAATTACGACAAAGACTACCAAGAAGCTCATAGCAACCCTAAAAGCTTCTGGGCAAAACAAGCTAACGCTATTCCTTGGTTTAAAAAGCCAAGCACAATTTTATCTCGTGATAACAATGGCATAGACCGTTGGTTTGCCGACGGCGAGATGAACACGGCATTTCTCGCACTCGATACTCATGTGCTCAATGGGCGCGGAGAAGAAACGGCACTTATTTACGACTCTCCGGTGACCGGTAAGAAGCGTCAATACACGTTTTCAGAGTTAACCGAAGTCGTCGCGCGTTTTGCTGGTGCTTTATCACGGCAGGGCGTTGCAAAAGGCGATTGCGTTGTTATTTATATGCCGATGATTCCAGAAGCCGCCATTGCCATGTTGGCCTGCGCTCGTATAGGTGCCGTTCATTCGGTTGTATTTGGTGGCTTTGCAGCGCATGAATTGGCAATACGCATCGATGATGTATCCCCTAAAGCACTAATCACGGCGTCTTGCGGTATCGAGGTTGAGCGTGTGATTCCCTACAAACCCATTATTAATGACGCTTTGGTAATGGCGGAGAAAACGCCCGAAATTTGTATTGTGTACCAGCGTGAAGAACAGCCTTGTGAATTAATACCAGGCCAAGATATTAGTTGGGAAAGCGCGCTTCAGAATGCCGAGCCTGCCGATTGTGTTCCTGTCAAGGCGACTGATCCTTTGTACGTTTTATACACCTCAGGCACCACAGGTAAGCCAAAAGGGGTGGTGCGTGATAACGGTGGTCATGCGGTGGCGATGCGCTATAGCATGGCATCTTTGTATGATATGCAGCCGGGAGATGTGTTCTGGGCTGCGTCTGATGTTGGCTGGGTGGTGGGGCATTCTTACATTGTTTACGCTCCATTAATAAGCGGGTGCACAACGGTGTTTTACGAAGGCAAGCCGGTACGAACCCCGGATGCTGGCGCTTTTTGGCGAGTGTGTGAAGAGTACGGAGTGAAAGGACTTTTTGCTGCGCCTACGGCGTTTCGTGCGGTACGTAAAGAAGACCCAGGCTGTGCATTAGCTAAGCAGTATGACCTATCCAAATTACAAACAATTTTTATGGCGGGAGAGCGACTTGATCCACCCACTTATGACTGGGTGGTAGAGCACTTGCAGAAACCCGTGGTGGATCATTGGTGGCAAACAGAAACGGGTTGGGCGATTGCTGGCAATCATGTGGGTTATGGTATGGCGAAGACAAAAGCAGGGTCCGTGACACGCCCGTCGCCAGGTTACCATGTTGATATTTTAGATCCGACTGGGAAGGTTGTTTCAGCGGGAGAACAGGGCAGTATCGCCATTCGATTGCCGTTACCGCCCGGTTGCTTACCCACTATTTGGGGGAATCATCAGCGTTTTATCGATGGTTACTTAAGCACCTTTAAAGGCTATTACGTGTCTGGTGATGGCGGGTTCATTGATAATGATGGTTATTTGTTTGTGCAAGGGCGCACCGACGACATTATCAATGTTGCGGGTCACAGACTTTCAACCGGTGAGATGGAAGAGGTAGTTGCTGGTCATAATGCGGTGGCAGAGTGTGCTGTGATTGGTCGACACTGTGACCTTAAAGGTGAAGAGCCAATCGGACTGGTGCTGTTGAAAGATGGCGTTAAGATTAATGATAGTGATATTGAAAGAGAATTAATTCAACGAGTGCGTGATTCGATTGGTGCGGTGGCGAGTTTTAAACATGCCGTAGTGGTGCAGCGACTTCCAAAAACGCGCTCTGGCAAAATTTTGCGTAAGGTTTTACGGAGTATTGCCAATGGTGAGGAGTACCAAACTCCGTCAACTATCGATGACCCGGCGTGTCTTGTCGAAATTGAAGCTATTTTTAAGGAAAAAGGATTACGAGAGTAAAACTTTTTGGAACTGAAGCTATAGCAGGGCGTCATAACCTCGGTTGTTGAAAAACAGCCTTTATGATTGCTCCCCCTTTTAGCGCTGACCTTCGGGTCGGCGTTTTTTTTGCGGGTATTTTTATACAAAGGTGAATTGTTTCGGCTGATTTACATCATGCCTTCACTCAGTCCCACGGCCATAGCGCTGCCTAGGTCATGAACATCTTCAATCCATGAATCTTGCCATTCTCCTCTGCATATCAACGGCGCTTGTACCCAGCGCCAACGAAGGCCTGTGGTAATCGTTGATAGTGCCTTATGTGTCCCCGTGCCGTCGTGGCCAGCTTTAATGATGGCAGCGACAGGCAAGCCTTGTTGGCTGTCTAAGCAGGGGTAATAAATGCGATCGAACCAGTCTTTCATCGCGCCGGACATATAACCCAAATTTTCAGGCGTCAGCAGAACAACTGCGCTCGCTGTATTTAACTCATCGGCATTACTTGTTAGTGGTGCTGAGTGACGTATGTCGATGTTGCTGCATTGCGCTGCCGTTACCCCATCAATAAACGCATTTGCTAAGCGCTCAAGGTTGGGGGACGGCGTATGTGAGATAAACAGAAGGGTTTTGCGTTGTGTCATGTATTACCAATTATTCAATATCAGGCCGCACACCATCTTGCGGTTTGATCACTAGAATATCGCAACCAACTTTATCGACCAAGGATTCAGCGGTATTGCCAATCAATACGCCACTCATGCCGTCACGGCCAACTGTACCCACGACCACAACATCCGCCGTAATGTTTGCTGCAATATCTGGTATGACTTGATCGGCATCACCTTCTTCAATGTGCACGTGATCATTATGCACATTAAATTTTTTAGCCCATTGATCAGTCGCTTCTTTGTGTTGTGCTGTCACGTATTCTTGTATGCCTTCGGGGGGAGATACCTCCGGAACCATAGCAAAGGCGACGGCAACCATTGGGTAGCAATTGGCGATGTGGAGGTCAGTTTCAAAGTGATCAGCCAGGTGCTCAGCAAACGAAAGAATATTGTCGTTAAGTAAGGCATGGCCACTATCCTCACTGGTGGCATCAATACTTGCCAGAATGCGATTGTGTTTCCATGGGGCTGCCGATTTCACCATTAACACGGGGGCAGGGCAGTAGCGCATGATATTCCAGTCGGTGTGAGAAAATAAGCGCTCAAGTAAACCGTGTTTGTGGGTGGCTTTAATGACTAGGTCAAAATCATTATTACGCAGCGACTCTAGTGCGGCGTCGTGCAGGTGTTTCTGCCAGTGGACTTCGGTTGATACACGAATATCGGCGCATTCTGGCAAGGCAACAAAACTGTCTAACCACGACTGCGCTCGCGTATGCATAGCTTCGCGAATACTGGTTTTTGTCTCATCGCCAAGTTTTGACGAGTGATCGCCGTAGCTGTCCCATGTGGTTGTCATTAGTGTTAAATCAGCGTCTAGGGCTTTTGCTAACCACAGCGCACGGTCTAGCGCGGGTTGTTCGGTATCGTCCTTATTTAATACGACGAGAATATGGTTGATATCCAACATGGCTTTTCCTCCAAGCGATTTAACGTAATATTATCTAAGCATAAACCCGGCAGAGGTTGGGTTTATTGCTTCAGAACAGTATTTCCGTATAAATCTACACTACTCGCAGTTAGAGCCGTCGTCGAGTCAGTGGGTTTGCTTGGTAATAAATCCATCATGGCAGTGGCCGCATTCGACAGTGTGCGATGTTGCAAATGAATAAGTCCGAGGTGTCGAACGGGAAGTTTGTCTGGCCAGGCCAGTGTTGTGAGGGAGTCATCCACCATTGAGTCCGGCAAAAGCGACCAGCCAATTCCGACAGACACCATCATCTTGATGGTTTCGAGATAATTCGTAGGCATGGGGGCATTCAAACTCAGCCCGTGTTGAGTAAAAGCGTTTTCAACTAATTGATAAGTGATGGTGTCAGGCTCAGGTAATATGGCGGGTTCTTTGGCCAAATCCTTAAATGAAATCGTCTTTTTTCGCGCTAACCTATGTTGCTTACCACACACACAGACCATGCGGTCATGCCAAAGCGGCACGGTGAAAATATCAGGGTCTTGCTGCTCGGATAATGTAGTCAGTGCTAAATCGACTTGCCTCAGGCGAATGGCTTGGTAGGCACGTTCTGATCCCATAAATTCTAAATTCAATTCTACCGACGGATAACGCTGAACAAACTCTCGCAATATTGGGGGTAAGCGGTGCAGCCCTATGTGATGGCTCGTGGCCAGCGATAGAGAACCACTGATGTCTCCGGACAAGTTCTCCATCGATAAAGACGTGTCGGTGACTAAATCCAAAATTTCCTTGGCGCGTGGTAATAGCGCTTTTCCAGCTTCGGTCAGGCTGATAGTACGATTGTGGCGGTCAAATAAGATGACGTTAAGCTGGCTTTCTAACAGCTGAATTCGTTTACTCACCGCCGATTGCGTAAGGTGTAGGTTCTCCGCCGCCGCTGAAAATGACTGCTGCCCGGCCACGGCCAAAAATGCTTTCAGTGATTGAGTATCCATAATTCTGCCCTTTCTAAATATCCCTTAACTTTCAACTATTCCTTCTGGGAATGCAAACTAGAAAAAATATGAATTTCAGTTGTTTTGCTTGTTTAGGTATCATGGATTCAGATTGAGAGATCACAATACTAATTATTTAGGAGTCCCGCTCATGGCTGGAAAAACCCTGTACGACAAATTATGGGATCAGCACCTTGTCAAAATGAGAGACGACGGTACGGCATTGATTTACATCGACCGCCAATTGCTGCACGAAGTAACGTCACCACAGGCCTTTGAAGGGCTTCGTATTGCAGGGCGTAAGCCGTGGCGCTTAGGGGCAAACCTAGCGACGCCTGATCATAATGTTCCGACTACCTCGCTAGAACGTGAGTCTGGCATTGCGGGTATTCAAGACCCTGTATCTCGTATTCAAGTACAAACGCTGGATGATAACTGCGATCACTTCGGTATTACCGAATTCAAAATGCAGGATCAGCGTCAGGGGATTGTCCACGTGGTTGGCCCGGAGCAGGGCGCTACTTTGCCGGGGATGACGGTAGTGTGTGGTGATTCGCATACCGCTACCCACGGTGCATTTGCAGCATTGGCGCACGGGATTGGTACCTCTGAAGTTGAGCACGTCATGGCTACTCAGTGTTTGATTCAGCGAAAAATGAAAAACTTACTGATTAAAGTCGATGGCGAGCTAGGCCAAGGTATCACGGGTAAAGACGTTGTTCTGCACGTGATTGGCGTGATCGGTACGGCAGGTGGTAACAACTGTGCGATGGAATTTGGTGGTTCAGCTATTCGCTCGATGAGCATGGAAGGCCGTATGACCATGTGTAATATGGCAATTGAAGCTGGTGCGCGTGTCGGTATGGTGGCATTCGATGATATTACGGCTGAATATGTGAAAGGCCGTCCTTATGCACCAACCGCAGATCAGTGGGATATGGCACTTGAAGCTTGGTCAGATCTTAAGTCAGACGACGATGCTGAATTCGACAAAGTCGTTGAAGTTCGTGCTGAAGACATCAAACCGCAAGTGACTTGGGGCACGTCGCCAGAAATGGTCACCACCATTGATGCAACCGTACCTACGTTGGATGATGCCGCCGATGACGTACAGCGTTCTGGGTTTCAGCGTGCTTACGAGTACATGGGCTTAACACCGGGTCAAAAGATTACCGACATTCAACTTGATCGTGTGTTTATTGGCTCTTGTACCAATAGCCGCATTGAAGATTTACGTGCCGCCGCTGACGTGGCAAAAGGTCGTAAGGTGTCTAGCACATTAAAACAGGCCTTGGTGGTTCCGGGTTCTGGTTTGGTAAAAGCACAGGCTGAGAAAGAAGGTTTGGATAAGATCTTTGTTGAAGCCGGCTTTGAATGGCGCGAGCCGGGTTGTTCTATGTGTTTGGCCATGAACGCCGACAAGCTAGGCAGCGGCGAGCACTGTGCATCCACATCGAACCGTAACTTCGAAGGTCGCCAAGGCTACGGTGGGCGTACCCACTTGGTGAGTCCTGCTATGGCCGCTGCGGCTGCTATTGCTGGCCATTTTGTTGATGTGCGTGAGCTATAAGGGGAATATCACATGAAAGCATTTACCGTAGTAAAAGGCATCGCTGCTCCAATGGATCGTGCCAATATCGATACCGATATGATCATTCCTAAGCAGTTTTTGAAATCAATCAAGCGTAGCGGTTTTGGCCCTAACTTATTTGATGAATTGCGTTATTTGGACGAAGGTCAACCAGACGCTGATAACAGCGGTCGCCCGTTAAACCCTGATTTTGTATTGAATCAGCCGCGTTACAAGGGTGCATCTGTACTGTTAGCTCGTGAGAATTTTGGCTGTGGTTCTAGTCGAGAACACGCCCCTTGGGCGCTGGAAGATTACGGATTTCGCGCGGTGATCGCACCAAGCTATGCTGATATTTTCTTTAACAACAGTTTTAAAAACGGCCTGCTACCGATTGTTTTAGACGAAGCCATTGTTGATGGGTTGTTCAAAGAAGTGGCTGCTCATGAAGGTTATGAGTTGGTGATAGATTTGGAAAATCAAAAAATTGTGACGCCAACAAATGAAGAAATTCCATTTGAAGTGGATTCATTCCGCAAGCACTGCTTACTGAATGGTTTGGATGATATTGGTCTGACACTGCAAGACGCAGAAGTAATTAAAACCTATGAGGAAGCGCGTAAAACGACCTCACCTTGGTTGTTTAATAACTAATCGCCAGCAGCACCAGTCAGCAACAACCAGCCAGCAAAAACCATGGTTATTGAAAGCCACTTCCGTCTTCGCGAGAGTGGCATATTTAAGCGAAAAATTTAGAGAGTAGACATGAGTAAAAATATTTTAGTGTTACCGGGTGATGGTATTGGCCCAGAGATCGTGACCGAAGCCGTAAAAGTACTGAACACGATTAACGAAAAAATGAACCTAGGCCTAACACTAGAACAAGGTTTGGTGGGTGGTAGCGCTTACGACGCACACGGTACGCCACTTCCAGAAGAGACGATGGCGAAAGCTCGCACAGCCGATGCGATTCTACTTGGTGCCGTGGGTGGCCCTAAATGGGACAACCTCGAAGATCGCGAATTACGTCCTGAAAAAGGCTTATTGGGTTTACGCTCAGGCTTAGAATTGTTCGGTAACTTGCGCCCAGCTATTTTGTATCCGCAGCTGGCTGATGCTTCAAGCCTTAAGCCTGAAGTGGTGTCGGGTTTAGATATTTTAATCGTTCGCGAACTGACTGGTGGCATTTACTTTGGTAAGCCTCGTGGTATTCGCACATTAGAAAACGGCGAGCGTGAAGGCTATAACACCTACGTCTACAGCGAATCTGAAATTCGTCGTATTGCACGTGTCGCATTTGAATCTGCCATGAAGCGTAATAAAAAATTGTGCTCAGTCGATAAAGCGAACGTGCTTGAAGTCACTGTGCTGTGGCGCGAAATTTTGGAAGAAGTGGGCAAAGAATACCCAGAAGTTGAGCTGTCGCACATGTATGTTGATAACGCTGCGATGCAGTTGGTTCGTGCACCTAAGCAGTTTGATGTAATGGTCACCGGGAACATGTTTGGTGACATTCTGTCCGATGCTGCTGCCATGTTAACCGGTTCTATTGGTATGCTACCGTCTGCGTCTCTGGATAAAGACAACAAAGGTATGTACGAGCCGTGTCACGGTTCTGCACCTGATATAGCAGGACAGGGTATTGCTAACCCATTGGCGACCATTCTTTCAGCGGCCATGATGTTGCGCTATTCACTGGGTGAAGTAGCAGCCGCAGACGCGATTGAAGGCGCGGTCAGTAAAGTGCTTGATCAAGGTTTGCGTACAGCAGATATCTGGTCGGAAGGTATGCAAAAAGTATCAACGAATGAAATGGGTGAAGCTGTGGTTGCAGCTTTGCTATAAGGGTAAAAGGTTTAAACATGTCATTACAAAAAGTAGGCCTCGTTGGCTGGCGTGGAATGGTTGGCTCCGTTCTTATGCAACGTATGCAGGAAGAAAAAGATTTCGACCTGATTGATCCGGTGTTTTTCACAACCTCGCAAGCGGGTCAGGCTGCACCAAGCTTTGCTGGAAAAGATTGCGGTATACTGTTGAGTGCCTTCGATATCGATGCACTAAAAGCGCAAGACGTCATCATTACTTGCCAAGGTGGCGACTACACTAAAGAAGTATATCCAAAGCTGCGTGAAGCAGGCTGGAATGGTTACTGGATTGATGCGGCATCATCACTGCGTATGGACGACGATGCGATTATCGTACTTGATCCTGTTAACCAGAACGTCATTGAAGCCGGTATTAAAAACGGCGTAAAAACTTACGTTGGTGGTAACTGCACGGTCAGTTTGATGTTATTGGCGCTGGGTGGCCTATTCGAGAAAGATTTAATTGAATGGGTTGCACCACAAACGTATCAAGCTGCTTCTGGATCAGGTGCGCGTCATATGCGTGAACTGATTTCGCAGATGGGTGCGGTACACGATAACGTGAAAGAGAAACTGGATGATCCGGCTAGTGCGATTCTAGAAATTGATCGTCAGGTCGCTGATTTTATTCGTAGCGATGCTCTGCCGACTGAGCAATTTGGTGTGCCGTTAGCGGGCAGCTTGATTCCATACATTGATTCTCAGCTCGACTCCGGTCAAAGCCGTGAAGAGTGGAAGGCGCAAGTTGAAGCAAACAAAATCATGGGTCGATCTGACGATCAAGTCCCTGTGGATGGGCTTTGTGTCCGTGTTGGCGCGATGCGTTGCCACAGCCAAGCGATTACAATCAAGCTGAAAAAAGACATTCCAGTCAGCGAAATTGAAGCCATTTTGGCCAATCATAATGATTGGGTGAAAGTGATCCCTAATGATCGCGACGCCAGTATGACAGAGCTAACGCCAGCCAAAGTCACCGGGACATTAACTATCCCAGTGGGCCGAATCCGCAAGTTGACCATGGGGCCAGAATACATTTCTGCGTTTACTGTGGGTGATCAATTATTGTGGGGCGCAGCTGAGCCACTTCGTCGAATGTTGCGCATTTTGTTGCAACACTGATAAAAAAGCGGGGTTCTTACCCCGCTTTTTTCATCCATATCCGCAATAAAATGCTCTAAGTGTTTCATGCGTCACGCTTTTATCCCTTTCATACAGGGCAATATATTGCGTTAGCTGGTTTTATATTTGATACTACAAACGCTTATGAATGGAATCGATAAGTAAGCTAGGTCAGGATTATCTATAAAGAAAGCGGTTTTTGACAAAACCTACGACTATTATCGTCGCGAAGACAACAAGGAAGCACTAATGAAACGCCTACTTGCGAAGAGCATTCTTCTTGCTGGAGGAATGACGGTTTCGTCCCAACTTCTCGCCCTGGGACTGGGAGAAATGAATCTTGATTCTGCATTGAATCAGCCATTGCGTGCTGACATTGCATTGATAGATACAGCCGGCCTTTCAATCGCAGAAATGAAACCAAAACTTGCCAGTGCTAATGATTTTGAGCGCGCTGGGGTTGAGCGTTATCAGTTCCTGACACAGATGAAATTTTCGGTAAACGGTGATCGCATTATCGTCACGACACGTGACCCGATTAACGAGCCATTCTTGAATTTCCTAGTAGAGCTGAACTGGCCATCGGGCCGGGTACTTAGAGAGTATACAGTTTTACTTGATCCGCCGATTTTTGAAGAGGGCCGCGTGCAGCCATTAGTGGCAGTTCCAGCAGGCGCTATCACCTCTAATACGACGGTAACGACACAACCACAAGCGACTCCTGCTCCGGCTAAAAAGCCGACGCAAAACCGCCAGTGGAGCCAACCCGCAGCACCGGGCGAATATAAAGTTCAGCCGGATGATACGCTGTGGCAAATTGCACTAGATACACGCCCTAATCGTTCTATCTCTCCTCAACAGATGATGGTTGCGTTGCAGGATGTGAACCCAGACGCCTTTATCAACGGCAATATCAATCGTCTAAAAACTCACACCACGCTGATTGTTCCAGACGAATCTATTATTCGCACTATTGGTGGCCAAGAAGCCGTCGTTGAAGTGCAGCGTCAGAACCGAGAAGTAACAACAGCGTCTACGGCACAAATCGACGCGACAGGGCGTACTTCTGATACATCAGGTCCGCGCAAAACTACTGGTGGCGGTGAAGTTCGTTTGCTGTCCTCTAAAGCTGATGGTCAATCACAGCAAGCAGGTGGTTCAGTCTCTGGTGCGACGGGTAACACGGCATCAACCGAAGACGATCTATCTATTGCGTTAGAGAACTTAGATAAAAGCCAACGAGAAAACCAAGAGCTGGTTGATCGCTTAACGGCGCTAGAGCAGCAGTTGGCAAAAATGGAACGTTTAATTACGTTGCAGAATGACCAGATGGCCAGCATGTCCGCTGGAATTGCAGCGAAACAAGCGGAGCAGGGTGAAGTATCAAGTACCGTTACTTCTGATGCGGCTCCTGAGACGACAGATATTGCGCCACCACAGGTTGCTGTCGTTGAAGAGTCTGCAATGGCTGATGATTCAAAAGCAACGGCTACTGATACAGAAGCTTCTGATGCAGCTGAAGTTGCGACTGACGATAGCGCAGTTGAAGCGGCTGATGGTGACAACGCTGTTGTCGAAAATGAAGGCGCTGATACAAATGCCCCTGAATCAACAGATTACAACTACCAAGATGACAGTGCAGATGATGCGGAGCTTATTGCTCAGCAGAAAGCAGAAGAAGCTGCCAAGTTAGCGATGCAAGAACGCGCCGCCGCAGAAGCGCGTAAATCCGCTGAAGCTGCAGCACAATCTCCAGTTGATAAAATTATCTCGAAAGTCGTGAACGCTCCGATTGAAGCTATCGCGATTGGTGCTGGTTTAATCCTAGCCTTAATTGCTGGTCTATTAATGCTGCGCCGACGTAAGAAAGAAGAAGAGCAAGCATTTGATGAGGTTATGGCGGATGACTCTGTAGCGTCAGATCTTGACGATCCAGATAATTTGAACAGTTTTGAATTGCCAGGAGGCTTGGATGATCAGCCAGCTTTCGGTGAAACTGCAAATTCCGATGATTCACTAGAACACTTTGACCTGAATGACGGTCTTGGTGAAATGCCTGTGTCTGATGACCTTGATGATCTTGATCTTGATGGCTACTCAGATGGCGAAGCCGATCAATACGAAACCGTTGGTCAAACTGAAGATGCCATCAGCGAATCAGATATCTACATTGCCTACGGTAAGTTCGACCAAGCGGTTGAGCTACTTACTGGTGCGATTGCAGCTGAGCCTGAGCGTGTTGATTTACGACTTAAGCACCTAGAGATATTGTCTTCACTGGATGACAACGACGCTTTCTCGAAAGCGGAAGGTAATTTGAATGCATTGGGTGATGAAGACGCAAATACGCAAGCTGAAGCGCTACGGTCTCAACTTTCCCGTCCGATAGCGCCTGTAGCTCCAAGTGACAACGATGGTGCGCTTTCTTTAGATGGCGAGTTGCCAACACTGGATGAATCTGCTGAATCGGAATTTGATGACGGTATGGATTTCGGCGAAGCCCTCGACTTCGGTGATGACGTTGTGCCTGAAGATGACGGTATTGGTTCAACACTTGAATCTGTACCAGAACTAGAGCTTGGTGAATCTTCTGATTTTGACGCAAAAGGTGAAGGCGTTGACATGTCGTTGGAAGACGACGCTGTTAAGTTGGATGATGACCTTTTGGCGTTCGATCTTGATGACGATGAAGAAGATAGCCTAGATAAAATAGACGCTATTGAAGCGGATATTGCCGACGACTTAGGCGATACAAAAGACGAGTCTGAATTAGAAAGTTTCGACTTTGATAGCAAAGCTGAGCCGTTGGCTGATGAAGTTACGGACTTGGAAGATGAGCTTGAAGAGCTAACTTTTGAGTTGCCAGCTGATGAATCTAAAGATGATGATCTTCTTAACCTTGAAACAATGTCCGAGGCTGCAGAAACTAAAGATGAAGACAAAGCAGACGAAGACAAAACAGCTGAAGAAGAAATAGAGTCGCTTGATGAATTAGATAGCGAACTGCTAGATCTGTCTGAAGGTGAAGCAGACAAACTTGATTTCGAAGCAGTGCCTGCGCTCGGTGCCAACGACGAACTAGACGATCTGCTTGATACCGAAGATGTGGCGTTAGAACTTGCGGATGGTGAGTTACAAATTGATTTACCTGAAGATGATGAGCTAGCAGAAGCTGGAAGCTCTATAGATTCTATGGATCTGGAAGACGATATTTTTGACCTTTCAGAGCTCACTGATACTGAAGATGATGACGTTTCAGCGCTTGCTACCGTAAGCGATAGTAAAGCGGATGATGTTGATGAATCACTTGATCTTGATGACTTGCTTGATGCGCCTCTGGACGAGGTGGTTGATGGTGCGGGTGAGCTTTCAGAAGAGACCGCTGAAGAGCTAACTCTTGATGAAGTCGAAGAAACGGATGACCTTGCCGAGCTTCTTGTTGAAGATACAGCAGAAGAAAGTGCTGACGATTCTAAAGTAGAGGCTGAAGAATCAATAGAAGAACCACTGGTCGCTGAAGATGATAATGATGATTTTTCTGATCTAGAAGATCTAATGTCCAGTGACGCCGAAGGCCTTGCTGAAAATAGCGATCTGATCGGTGGTATTGATCTAGATGAGTTAGCGGCTGCGGATGATGAATTCGACTTTTTAGCAGGTACGGATGAATGCGCCACTAAGCTGGATCTCGCTCGTGCATACGTAGACATGGAAGACGCTGACGGAGCACGTGAACTTCTGCAAGAAGTTATTCAAGAAGGTAATGACGAGCAGAAGAGTGAAGCGAAAGATCTGATTGATAAGTTATCCTGATCTATGTCTGACGCAGAAAAGGCGTCCATTCGATATGCTGCCGTTGTGGAATACAACGGCGCATATTTTCACGGATGGCAGCGCCAAAAACATCACAGTGAACCTACCGTACAAGCCGCTCTCGAAGCGGCTCTTTCTCAAGTAGCAAATCATCCCGTTGACGTAGGATGCGCTGGTCGCACAGACACAGGCGTTCATGCAACACGACAAGTCATCCATTTTGACTCACCCTCAGTACGCAGTGACTATGGCTGGATGATGGGGGTAAACACGCATCTACCAGCAGGTGTTGCTGTGCAGTGGGTAGGGAAGGTCGGTGACGACTTTCATGCACGCTACAAGGCCCAAGCAAGACGCTACCGCTATCTGATATACAACCAAACAGCTCGACCGGCGTTAATGCATGATCAAATGACGTGGTGGAAATATGACCTTAATGCAGAACTTATGCATGAGGCCGCCCAACATTTGATTGGTGAGCATGACTTCACCTCATTTCGGGCAAAAGATTGCCAAGCGAAATCGCCGATCAAAGAGATGCACCGCATATCTGTAACGCGCTGGGGCAAAATAATCATGGTGGATTTAGAGTGCAGTGCATTTTTATACCACATGGTTCGTAACATAGTGGGCGTACTCTTACCTATTGGTGAAGGCCGCGAACCGGTTTCGTGGATGAAAGATGTACTTGATGTGAAAAATAGATGCAAAGCTGGAGTGACGGCACCGGGCGATGGGCTCTATTTTGTCGGAGTTCAATACCCTGAACAGTTTGACGTCCCCTGCAAAGCTTGGGGGCCTGCATTTATACAGCCGCTATTGGATACATCTAAATAAAATCGTGAAGGTCCTGTGTTTGTCGCAGGAAGGACAAAATAATGCGCTTCTTTAAAGTAATTCCATTTTCTATAGCCTTTCTTTTTTTATCTGCCTGCGGTGCTGATTGGGGGCCAGAAGATGATGGCGATGGCTTTGGTGATAATCAATCGGTCGTCGATGACGTCGCCACTCAGGTACTGCATCAAGATACAATTCTTGAAAGTGGTTTGGAGCACAGCAAACAAATACGCTTCTTTGATGCGCAGATCGACTATGAAGATGAGCTAATTAATTACAGCTCGGATGTCCCGCAAGAGGTCGACTTTTCTCAATATCGCATAGTACTCGTTGATGTCGGAAGTCACTCGGTACCGGGTTACACCGTGACGGTAGGCGATGCCTATGAAGAAGATGAGATAGTAACGCTAGAGGTTAACTACACCACACCGGGCGTTAACTGTCGTGACAACGGTGTTAGCTATAACCCCTATGTATTTGTGCGTATTGAGACCACATTGGACGTGGTAGTAACAGAGATGGCGACTAAAACGGATTGTAATTGATCCCGAGTTCTTCTCGTTGATTTGCACCAAAAGCACCAGAGCATTTGTTATGATGCGTGCCTGAATCAATCAGGAGCTGGTCATGCAGCGCACTCGAATTAAAATCTGTGGTATCACCCGCCCAGAAGATGCAAATGCCGTTGTTGATGCCGGTGCTGATGCCATCGGTCTCGTTTTTTACCCTCCTAGTCCGCGTGCGGTCAGCATAGAGCAGGCGCAAAACGTCGTCGCCGATGTCCCTGCGTTTGTGACAGTGACGGCACTCTTTGTTAATCCGACTGTCGAACAGGTGCAAAGCGTTCTGGATAGCGTTAGAATTGATTTAATTCAATTTCATGGTGACGAAGATGACGACTTTTGTCGGCAGTTTGGCCATCCCTACATCAAAGCCCTCCGTGTTCGGCAAGCGTCGGATGTGGTGGCGTTATGCCTGCGCTTCCCTAGCGCACTGGCAGTTCTCCTAGACAGCTACAAACCCGGTGTTCCCGGCGGTACAGGTGAAACCTTCGATTGGTCACTGGTTCCGGCAACACCTCCAAAACCTATTATTCTTGCCGGTGGTCTTGACCCCGATAACGTCAATCATGCGATTGATGTGGTTCGTCCTTATGCAGTTGATGTCAGCGGTGGCGTTGAAGCGGCGAAAGGGATTAAAGAGCACGGCAAAATCACAAAATTTGTGAACGAGGTATATCGTGTCGATCAAAACAACAGAAACTGAAACAGATTTTAATGTCGAGCTTCCAGACGAGCGTGGTCACTTTGGTATTTTTGGAGGCCGTTTTGTCTCTGAAACTCTGACAGCAGCCTTGGATGAGCTGCAAGAAACCTACGAAAAACTGCGTGAAGATCCTGAGTTTCAAGCGCAATTTGATAGTGATTTAGCACACTATGTTGGCCGTCCGTCGCCGCTTTATTTAGCTGAGCGCCTAACGGAAGACTGTGGTGGTGCACAAATTTACCTAAAGCGTGAAGACTTAAACCATACCGGTGCGCACAAGATCAATAACACCATTGGCCAAGCATTGCTTGCCAAGTTTATGGGCAAAAAGAAGATCATTGCCGAAACCGGTGCTGGCCAGCACGGTGTGGCTTCTGCGACAGTGGCAGCGCGTTTTGGTCTTGAGTGTAAGGTCTTCATGGGCTCTACCGATATCGAACGCCAAAAACTGAATGTTTACCGAATGAAGTTGTTGGGTGCCGAGGTTGAATCGGTTGAGTCCGGTACAAAAACTCTGAAAGACGCTATGAACGAAGCCATGCGCCACTGGGTGACGCATGTAGATGATACCTTCTATGTTATCGGTACCGCCGCTGGCCCGCATCCATACCCAATGTTAGTTCGTGATTTTCAGAGCGTGATTGGGCGTGAAACCATTCGCCAGTGTGATGCCCAAATTGGCCGTCAGCCAGATGCTGTTGTCGCTTGTGTCGGTGGTGGTTCGAACGCCATTGGTATGTTCCACCCGTACATCAAATACCCAGAAGTGGCCATGTACGGCGTCGAAGCCGGTGGTTTAGGCTTGCATGGCGATGATCACGCTGCACCATTGAGCAAAGGTAAGCCGGGCGTCTTGCACGGCAACCGCACCTACTTAATGGAAGATGAGAACGGTCAGATTATGGGGACACACTCAATCTCGGCGGGCTTAGATTACCCAGGGGTTGGGCCAGAACACAGCTGGTTGAAAGACGTTGAGCGCGCGCAATATGTAGCAGCGACCGACGACGAAGCGATGGATGCTTTCCATAAGCTGACGCGTCTAGAAGGCATTATGCCAGCGTTAGAGTCGTCTCACGCGGTGGCGTATGCCATGAAGTTGGCCGCCACCATGGATAAAGATCAAGTGATCGTGGTGAATCTTTCTGGCCGAGGTGATAAGGATATCCATACCGTAGCTCAGCTGGACGGAGTAACGGCCTAGAAGCTATTGTGCTCGACCCTACGGTGTTGAGGTGCAACTGCGAGATGCTCATGTAGTGAACTACACTCCGCTCTCTCGTTGCACCTCGCCTTGTAGGGTCATCGCTCATAACGCTTCTAGAGGCTTAATGAACCTGCTGCGCTCGAAAATACGGCGTTAAAAATCAGCTCGGTATGCTCATGTACGACTTGTACACTGCGCTACCTCGCTGATTTTTGCCTTGTCTTTCCAGCGCTCGCGACGGTTCTTCTGACACCGAGATTAGGCCTTTATCGCAGTTAAAACATCTAAAATAGATGTTTGAAATTTTTATTATTTCTTGTGATTAATAATCATGAGAAACAGGAAGGATGAAAACATGTCTCGTATTAAGACAACATTTGACGCCCTGAAAGCTCAGGGTAAAAAAGCGCTGATCCCGTACATTACGGGCGGTGATCCGCTAAAAGAAGCCACCGTTCCAATGATGCATGCTTTGGTAGATGCAGGCTCTGACATCATCGAATTGGGTGTGCCGTTTTCTGACCCCATGGCCGATGGCCCGACCATTCAGTTGGCTTGTGAGCGTGCGCTTGAACACGGCACGTCATTGCGTGATGTTTTGGCGATGGTGAAGGAATTTCGTACCACAAATACTGAAACCCCGGTTGTGCTGATGGGGTATTTAAACCCGGTTGAAGCGATGGGGTATCAAACCTTTGTCGATCGTGCGGTGGAAGCGGGTGTCGATGGTGTATTGATGGTGGATCTTCCACCAGAAGAAGCCTGTGACGTGGATTCTATTTTCAAAGACGCCGGTCTTGATGTGGTGTATCTAATCGCTCCAACCACCACCGATAAGCGCATCGAAAGTATCGGCAAATCTGGCAGCGGATACGTTTACTACGTATCTCTGAAAGGGGTTACCGGCTCTAAAGCGTTGGACGTAGACGATGTTGCTCGTAACCTTGAACGTATTCGTGCCCATGTCACCATTCCAGTGGGGGTCGGCTTTGGTATTCAAGATGGCGCAACCGCAGCAAAAGTGGCAGCCATTTCTGACGGCGTGATTGTCGGCAGTGCTTTGGTGAATCGTATTGCCGCGAACGCGACGAATCCTAAGCAAGCACAAGCAGAAGTGAGCGATATTATTCGTTCAATGCGTACAGCGATGGATGCGTAATTTCAATTGAATACACCCAATAAACATTGGTCGGTTGATGAGTGGCTTTCTCACCTTGAGGCCATTCATCCTGCTGAAATAGAACTCGGGCTTGCTCGTGTTTCTAAAGTAGCTAGCTCTCTTGATTGCCTTAAACCTGCGCCGCTGGTTATTTTGGTGGGCGGTACCAATGGCAAGGGCACAACAAGCGCTTTAATTGCGGCTTTGCTTAGAGCGCAAGGCATGCGAGTTGGTTGTTACAATTCGCCGCACATACACGTGTACAACGAACGCGTCAGTATCGATGAAGAGTGGATCAGCGACGCAGATTTATGCCTCTCGTTTCATGCGATTGAAGCGGCTCGGGGAGATACCACACTCACGTATTTTGAATTTGGTACGCTCTCGGCGCTTTGGCATTTTGCTCAAAATTCGTTGGATGCAGTTGTGCTTGAAATCGGTTTAGGCGGGCGCTTAGATGCCGTTAATATTGTTGACGCGGATATTTCCGTCGTCACCAGTGTTGGCTTGGATCATCAGGCCTGGCTCGGCGATACCGTCGAGGAAATTGCTTACGAAAAATGCAGCATTGCTCGAAAAGGCCGCTACCTCGTGTGTGGACAGCTTAATCCGCCACCGACCGCGCATCAAACGGTCAGTGAGTTAGGTGGGCGTTTAGTGACTCGTGGTCGAGAGTACTTCGCAAGCCTTGATGATAATAATGACTTGCACGTTGACTGTTCAGTGAATGGTGAGGTGCATAATTTCGTGTTTAGCAATTATCACATCCCGCATCCTAATGTTGCCACGGCAATTCAGACCTTAGCCTTAATTGATAAGCTTCCGTCGCCTGATGTCATTGTCGGCGTTGTTTCTAAGGTCTCAGTACCCGGACGAATGCAAAAATACATATCTGGCAATCGCACCATGATTCTCGATGTGGCGCATAATCCACAAGCGGCAGAGTACATAAGTCAGAGCGTTGCTGCACAACTAGGCGACCTGGATTGTCTTATTCTCGGTATGTTGTCGGATAAAGACGTCACCGGCGTACTGAAAGCCTTGCCTAAAGCAAAAAAATTGATCGTAGTTGGCTTATCGTGCTGGCGTGGTTTGAGTGGGTTAGCCTTGGCTGGTCGATGCCAAGCGGCTGGGTTTGAGGTTGCAGAAATCTGCAATGACATGCAATCAGCGTTTGAAATAACCGCGAATGATCAGCATATATTAGTTGCAGGCTCCTTCTATACGGTAGAAGCTGCTGCCGAAGCTATTAAAACGGGAGAGGGTGCATGGAGCTCCATTTAAAAAAACGAATCCTAGGTGCCGTCGTTACCGTGACAGCACTCGTGATAGTAATGCCCATCATTCTGGATGGCTCCCGTACTTATCAGTTGCTAGAAACCGCAGCCCCAGAGCGTCCAGAAACTCCGCAATGGTCTACTCAAGATTATGAGCGCCAAGTGCGTCGTGATGTTGAAGAAGTCGCCAGTGGCGAAGCCGCCGACGCGGTGAAAATGCCAGAAGTTAAGGTGATTGATCGTGATGACCCGGCCCCGCAAGGTGTGGCAGGAGACAGAACAGCCCTAGATCCTAATAAAGCGCCATACGCGTGGACACTTCAATTGGGTGCATTTGGTAATCGAGATAACGCCATGCGCTTTCGCGATGACTTGCGCAAAAAAGGTTACAAAGCCTACGTACAAGAATTCTCAGCCCAAGGCATGACCCGAGTATACGTTGGCCCTGAGCTGCGCCGTGCCGATGCCGAAGTCCTGCAAACCAAGCTTAAAAAAGAGCTAAAACAGCAAGATATTTACCTGCGTCGTTACGAAGCTGAGTCATAACTGCACTGTCAATTCTTTTATCGTTTGCGCGCTCTGGTATACTGCGCGCTTCTTATCGTTTACCGCCGTTTACAAGGTGCAATAAATGACCGTTATCGACTTAGTGATCTTAGGCATTATTGCTGTGTCAGGGCTGATTAGCCTTATGCGCGGCTTTGTCAAAGAAGCACTGTCGCTTGCATCTTGGGTGATTGCCTTTGTGGTGGCCCGCTACTTTAGCGGAAACCTTGCTACGCTACTGGAAGGCCAAATTGAAACCAACAGCCTCCGCTGGCTGATCGCCTTCGCCATTTTATTTGTAGCAACACTCGTTATTTGTGCCATGGTAAATTACCTCATTGCTCATATCGTCAAAGCGACGGGCCTTACCGGCACCGACCGCGTACTGGGCATGGTGTTTGGTATGGTGCGTGGCCTCGTTATTGTTGTGGCACTGGTTTACGGTGCTCAGCTAACCATGATCCCTGGAGATCTATGGTGGCAAGAATCAAAAGTCATTCCTCATCTAGAAACAGTGGCAGAGTGGGCACGTAAAACCCTCCCCAGCGCTGTTGACAAGGTGATGTCAGCTTCTCGTTAATATATCTTTGTTTGAGGTAATACGTACATGTGCGGAATAGTGGGTGTTGTTGGTAAATCCCATGTGAATCAGTCCATCTATGATGCGCTGACAGTGCTGCAACATCGTGGCCAAGATGCCGCTGGTATCGTAACCAGCTACGGCAATAAATTGTGCCTGCGCAAAGATAATGGGCTAGTTCGCGACGTGTTTCGTACGCGACACATGAAGCGCTTAATTGGCAATATAGGTATCGGGCACGTTCGATACCCAACCGCCGGTAGCTCTAGTTCAGCTGAGGCACAGCCGTTTTACGTGAACTCGCCTTACGGCATTACGCTCGCGCACAACGGCAACCTAACGAACACAGAAAAATTAGCCGAAGATATTTACCGTGAAGACCTGCGTCACGTAAATACCACCTCTGATTCAGAAGTGCTGTTGAATATCTTTGCCCACGAACTGCAAGAACAGCGTCAGCTTAAGCCATCGCCAGAGGTTGTATTCACCGCTGTGCGCAGAGTACATGAGCGTATTCGCGGTGGTTACGCCGTGGTTGCCATGATCACTGGCTATGGCATCGTTGCCTTCCGTGACCCACACGGCGTTCGTCCAGTGGTATATGGCTACAAAGATACGCCCAAAGGCCGTGAGTACATGGTCGCGTCTGAATCCGTAGCACTAGACGCACTTGGCTTCACTCTTGAGCGCGATATAGCGCCGGGTGAATGTATTGTACTGACCGAAGATGGCCAAATTTTCACACAGCAATGTGCTGAAAATACTGAACTTACCCCATGCATATTTGAGCACGTTTACTTTGCGCGTCCGGATTCCATCATTGATGGTATCGCCGTGTACAAAGCACGCTTACGCATGGGCGAAAAACTGGCCGACAAAATATTAAAAGAACACCCAGATCACGACATCGACGTGGTGATTCCGATTCCAGATACCAGCCGCTCCTCGGCACTAGAACTGGCTAATCACTTAGGTGTTAAATACCGCGAAGGCTTTATGAAGAACCGCTACATTGGCCGTACCTTCATCATGCCGGGGCAACAGTTGCGCAAAAAATCAGTGCGTCAAAAACTGAATGCTCTTGATCTTGAATTCCGTGGTAAAAATGTACTGCTTGTTGATGACTCAATTGTGCGTGGTACTACGTGCGAACAGATCATCGAAATGGCTCGTGATGCTGGCGCGAAAAATGTGTATTTTGCCTCAGCGGCACCGGCCGTTCGCTTCCCGAACGTCTACGGTATCGACATGCCCGCGAAAGAAGAGTTTATCGCCCATGATCGCTCTACCGACGAAATCGCTAAAGAAATCGGAGCCGACTGGCTGGTCTACCAAGATATAGAAGATCTCGTAGATGCTTGCCTAGAAGGCGCAACCACCGATGCCAAGCGTTTTGATTGTTCAGTGTTCAATGGCGAATACATAACCAAAGACATTAATGATGAATATTTTGAACGTCTCTACAAACTGCGTGCTGAAGCATCAAAAACGCAGCAAATAATGGACAACGAAGTCATCGACTTACACAACCAACGTGAGGCTTAAGTAACATGGCAGACCTTCCCGAGTGGCCTGAACGCTACCAATCTGACCTAACCGACGCAGAGTTCGACACCCTTGCTGTGCGCGCAGGGCAGATGCGGTCGCCAGAAGGTGAGCACGGAGAAGCCATGTTCTTAACCAGCAGCTATGTGTTTGCGTCGGCAGCGGAAGCGGCAGCGACGTTTGGTGGTGATCGCGATGGCAACGTCTACTCGCGTTACACCAACCCAACGGTACGCAACTTTGAAGAGCGCTTAGCCGCTCTTGAAGGTGGTGAGCGCTGTGCCGCTACGGCATCAGGCATGGCCGCTATATACGCGGTATGCATTGCGTACTTAGAAGCGGGCGATCACATGATCTGCTCACGCGCTGTGTTTGGATCAACCAACGTATTGCTTGAAAAGTTTTTGCGTAAATTCAACGTAGAGATTACCTACGTTGATTTGCTCAATATTGACGAGTGGCGTGGTTCGGTAAAAGACAATACCAAGCTATTGTTCTTAGAATCGCCATCCAACCCGTTGAACGAAGTAGCAGACATTCGTGCATTGGCAGAGCTATCGAAAGAAGCCAACGCATTACTCGTTGTCGATAACTGCTTCTGTACACCGGCAGCGCAACAGCCATTAAAACTAGGCGCAGATTTGGTCATACACTCCGCCACCAAATACATCGACGGCCAAGGCCGTTGCTTAGGTGGTGCAGTTGTAGGCAGTGCAGAACTTATTGAGCCGGTGATTGGCGTACTGCGCTCAGCAGGCCCGACCATGAGCCCATTCAATGCGTGGGTGTTCTTAAAAGGGCTAGAAACCCTCTCGTTAAGAATGCGCGAACACAGCAAAAACGCACTTAAACTGGCTAAATGGCTGCAAGCACAACCAACCGTCACCACAGTTAATTACTGCGGCTTACCAGAGCACCCACAACATGAGCTAGCAAAGAGCCAGCAAAAAATGTTTGGTGGTGTACTTTCGTTCGAAGTGGCCGGTGGCCGAGAAGAAGCCTGGAAAGTGGTTGATGCCACACGCATGATCTCCATCACCGCCAACCTCGGTGACACCAAAACCACCATCACGCACCCGGGCACGACCACACACGGGCGCTTAACGGATGAGCAGCGTAACGTTGCAGGTATCTCGCAAGCCTTAGTGCGTATATCGGTGGGCCTAGAAGACATCGAAGACATCAAAAAAGACTTAGCCCGAGGGCTAGATCTACTTTGAAAAAATGATCTATTTTGCCGTTAAAATAGCGCACCTCGGTGCGCTGCTGTCCTACAGTTTTTAAGTAGCACAGTGACTGACGGCATGCAGTATCTTGAGTAACTAGGCTCAGTCTCGCGATATTCAACTCAAATATTTTTTCTATTTAATATCCCTAGAACCTTTTGCTTTAAAATTGTCGCCCTTTGATTTGAAATGCGGCTTCGCGGACTTTCTTTTAATCGGCATGCGTGCGGCGCCAGACAATAAAGTTATTCTGTGGCCTTTAGAGCAAAACCTTGCTCCGGAGCGATGCACTAAATATAGATACTTTAAGAGGTCGCTCCGGGGCGGATTGTTTTGCGTGCCGCATAATGACTGCCGTTGGCTGGATGAAGCCGGATGCGCCGAGAAGAGAGGATCGTAAGGAGAAACTTCTCCTTGCATGGGGCCGGGGGCGAAGTCCCGAAAGGGAGTTGAGTTTTAAGTAAAACGACTAAATAAACTAAGGGGCATTAGTAACCCGAGTGCGTTCTTTATGTATAAGTATTTAAAATATCTAGAATAAAATAGCTTGAACTGGAACTGATCAATATGAACCCACTAGAAAATAAGTGGTTAAACAACAAATGCATCACGGATGACGCGATTGCAGAATATCGCTCGGCGCTTAAACTCCCGCACCCAAACTATATAGTCATCGACGGCTTATTTAACGACTCGATGCTTGATGCCGTTGTAAATACACTGCATGAACCAGAACATTGGAATACCCAGCGTCATACCTATTCAGAACTTTATGTAGATGACACCAAGTGGCAACAGGCTGACAACGAAGAACGTTTTGTACAACGCGATGTTTGGAAGCCCACAAAAAGCACACAAACCACTGCTAACGAGTTTTTAACCTACTTACGCAGCGATGAGTTTATGGCCGTGTTATCACGGATATTCAACGTACACCTGACCGACATTCATGTGGGCGACCCCGACATAAACACCAACTACTTTCGCCTAAACAACAACGACCAAGTTGGGCAACACGCCGACGACTCGCCGGGAAGAGAAGTGTGCATGTTGCTGTATCTCAATAAAGATTGGGCAGAGGACACAGGCGGCGAACTGGTGTTTAAAGGAGAGGGCGGTAACCCTATTCATATTGCGCCCTTATACAATCGCTGTGTGTTGTTTAACCCCGCATCCAAAGGCTCAGAGCACTGGGTGGAAAGAGTAAAGGCCCAAAGCGAAAGCGTGTATCGATACAACGTCACGAGCTGGTATTGGGGAGAGTGAGGCGAGATCGAAAGTGAGGTAGAAAGTGAGAGCCCTGCTTTATTACTTGAATACAGGCTGCTGATAACTTCAATAAGCCTAGAATGGATGAACAGGGTGAAGGGCTTTAAATGTAAAGAGGTACTGATAAATAAACAGCATATTTTTATAAAAGCCGAAAACTTGGCACACTTTACAAATAGAGTTGCACGCTTTGGTCACGAGTGTTAGCTTAAAAATCAATTAAATCAGTATGTTAAAAATCAGGCCCATAAATAAGTGTGCCATGATTCACCGAAATAGTGTGCGCGCACGCTTTCACAGAATGGATTGCTAGTGTGATGGAATATGCCCTTTTAAAATCAATAGGTTATAACTTTTTTGGACTTATATTAGTTTCGGGAAAGTGTGCCGGCACACTATTATGCTGTTAGCTGTCTTAAGAGTTGAGCAAGAAGGAGATAAAATGCCAACTATAAAATTTAAAGGTCCTGCTCTTGTTGCCAGTGCTGAAGAAAATGATGATGGGTCACTTGATTTAATAACAGACAAGGTAATCTTGGAATCCTTAAATGGGTTAAAGTACGAAGATGAGGAATTCTCCGATTATCTATTTGATGGTGAGGAAACAGAGAGTTTTGCAGAGCAAGTATCTGGCGGCATCTTGTCATTCGAATATGACGCTTCTTCGAGCTCTTTGATCGGCTCTATTGAATATCAGCTGTCTCGATCCCTCTCTGAAGATGAAGTTGAAGCTCTCGAAGAATATACAATCGAACAATTAACTGATGGTATAGGTTCCAATTTTTCTCAGGAAAGGGCTTTGAATGGTGAAGTCACACCATTTATAAACACTGAAGAATTCACCTATGATCAAGTCAGCTAACAAACAGCTCAAGCCGACCTCCACTGCGTTGCTCGTTTTGTGCTGTCCGCTACGCTCGCACAAAACAATCAACTCCGTTCCGGCGGCTTAGCTGGGCGTTGAGGCTGTAGAAAAACTCTGAAAAACAGACGGTTTTTGATAAAATAGAC
>OLHV01000021.1_pt1 | contig 140697 bp, 141 predicted proteins | sample 1609391 | NCBI WGS metagenome assembly OLHV01 (sample SAMN05416805, study PRJEB24817) | seawater metagenome | isolation source: Sea water | place: Canada:Atlantic | collected 2013-07 | reverse complement strand
GCAGGCGGCGAATAATACGCTTATCCACAGCCCCGTCAACTGCTTTCTGGAAATATATTACAAAAGAATAAAATGAATTCTAAAACTGCTCATTTTGCTTAAAAATCGTACTAATTCTGTTTCAGGACTAGAAATAGAGACGGTAATAGAACGCTATGAACGATTAAAGTAGCCCTTAAGCGCTTTCCAAGAGAAACGCTGCCCTAACAGCAATAAGGCTATCAAAGCGTATAAGGTAGGCTCAAACCAATTAGAACGGATCTGAAGTAAATAATGAACTGCACATAAAATTGCTATCAGATAGACAAGTTTATGTAACGACTTCCAGTTTCGCTTCAATCTTCGCTGCCACCCCTTAGTAGAAGTAATCGTCAAAGGAATAAGGAGAAGCCATGCGATAAAGCCCAGTGTTAAATAAGGACGCTCTATTAATTCACTACCAATGTCACCCCACTCCCACGCAAGTAAGAAGATGACATACGAAAACAGATGCAATGTTGCATAGAACATTACGAACAAGCCAAGCATGCGTCGGTGGACAACCAACCATTTCCAGCCAAGCCAACTTTTTAAAGGAGTAACCGCTAACGTTAATAGCAAGCTATTAAATGCCCACTGGCCCGTAAACCACGTAATCGCTTTACCAGGCTCAGGCCCTAAAATATCGTAATTGCCCATCTGCAACGCAACGATTTGAGCAAAAATATAAGCAAAAGGCGTAAACAGTGCAGAGAATATAAGACATCGCCTAATAAATACTGTCATTAATAGTTCTTCCTTAAGTCCATCCCTTTATAGAGATGCGCTACCTGTTCGCCATAGCCATTAAACATCTGCGTTTCTATTCGATTGGCGCTAAATAAACCTGACGGCAGGCGACGCTCCTTTGCCTGACTCCAGCGTGGATGGCTGACTTCGGGATTCACATTGGCATAAAACCCATATTCACGAGGTGCAATTGCCTGCCACGTATTAATAGGCGGCGTTTCGGTAAAGCGAATTTTCACAATGGACTTAATACTCTTAAAGCCATATTTCCAAGGAATCACTAGGCGAAGCGGCGCACCATTTTGCTTAGGAAGAACCTCCCCGTATAAGCCAACCGCCATTAAGGTTAACGGATTCATCGCTTCATCTATGCGTAACGCTTCTACATAAGGCCAATCGATTGTAGAAAACCGTGAGCGCTGACCAATCATCTGCTTCGGTGCTTCTAGTGTTGTAAACTCAACATACTTTGCAGAGGATAAAGGTTTAAATCGTTTAATTAGATCCGCCAGAGGAAAACCAATCCAAGGAATGACCATTGACCAAGCCTCCACGCAACGCAATCTATAAATGCGCTCTTCTAGTGGCATAGACTTTAAAATATCTTCTAAATTGAAACTTCCCTGCGTCTCGCATTCACCCTCAACGGTTACCGACCACGGATCGGTAATTAAAGAACCCGCATTGCGCGCCGGGTCGTCTTTGCCCGTACCAAATTCATAGAAATTATTATAAGACGTCACATCCCGATAAGGCGTTAACTTCTCCCCCTTACCGAATGGGGTTTCTGTCGCACCTGCAACTTGCTGGCTCAGCCAATCTGGACCAAATCGAGGCGGCTGTCCTTCATGAGACTCTAACGAACTTGCCGCTGATGATAACCCCATCGCTGCTAACGCCAACCCACTTTGCTGCATGAATTTTCGTCGATTCAAATAAGCTGAATGCGAAGTGATTTCGGATGATGGAATATCAACAGCTGTCTTGATTATCATAAAAGACTCATCATTATTTATAGAGGGTTAATAATAGTTATACGTAGCGAATACAAATATAGACACCTAATCGCCGAAAAAATTCATAACGACTCAATCCGCCTTTATAGAAGAGACCAATATGACAGGCACAAAAAAGGCCTCTTGCGAGACCCTTCTAAAAAAAACATAAACTGTCAATATTAAGATTTACGGCCTTTCCAATACTTCATGCCACTAACAGCAGGGCCAGATAACGCATAACCCATAAAGATACATAATAAGACTTTAGCCGGATCCATTGAAACCACAACAAACGCCATCACTACCGCAAGCATCGCAACAAAAGGCACCTTGCCTTTAAGATCTAAACCTTTAAAGCTGTGGTACTGAAAGTTACTCACCATTAATAATCCCGCGAAAGGAACAAGCAATGCCATGATCCACGCGACATCTTCACCTGTCGCACCCATTTCACTGAATGCCCAAACCGTACCAGCAACCATTGCCGCCGCCGCTGGACTTGCTAGACCGGTGAAATAGTTTTTATCCGCAGTATCGATCTGAGTATTAAAGCGGGCTAAGCGCAATGCGGCGCCTGCAACATAAATAAAGGCTGCAACCCACCCCAGCTTACCTAAATCTTGAAGCGCCCAACTAAACGCTACCAAAGCAGGTGCTACACCAAACGAAACCATATCGGCCAAGCTATCGTACTCGGCACCAAAGTCACTTTGCGTATTGGTTAAACGCGCAACGCGCCCATCCAAACCATCTAAAATCATCGCAATAAAAATCGCGATCGATGCATTGGCAAACAAGCCATTCATACTGGCAACAACGGCATAAAAACCGAAGAACAAAGCACCGGTTGTAAACAGATTCGGCAACAAATAAATGCCTTTATTGCGAGGCTTAGGATCAGTATCCACATCGCAGTTATTCGTATTAGTAGTGCCTTCTTGAATATCTTCTTTCAATTCAGCAGTCTTATTATCTTGATCGTTCATAAAATTAACTCTTACCTATCTCTATATAATAGATGCTATTTGCCATTGTCAGAAGTTTATCGGCTAAGCGCTACTGCATCTTTAGAGCGCTGGTACATCGCTAGCGTATTATAGATATACCATGTCACATCTCTATCTTACTGAGATGAACACAGAATCGCTAGCTATTCCCACATTACCGTCTGCCAAAGTGCTGATATTAGCGGCTCATTCAAACGCTTACTTTGAGCACAAAGCCCAACAGCAAAGGGTTCCAATGCAGGTTCAACATCAATAATCCTCACCTTATTCATCAAAGGACTATTTTTAAGCACTAAGTCCGGTACTACCCCAACACCACAACCTAGGCTCACCATGCTAACAATCGCTTCATGTCCCGATACTTGCGCATAAATATTTTGCCTCAAACGCTTCTGTTTAAACCAGCGATCTACCCGTGTTCGAGCCAAGCCTGACTCAGACAATACCAAAGGTACCTTTTCCCAATTAATAGTTTCTTCTAATAATTCTGGCACCGACTGATTCGAAACCGGCGCTATAAATAAAAGCGGCGCAGGGGTAATGGTCTTAAACGTTAAATTAGCCGCCAACTGATCTGGGCGAGCGGCAATCACCATATCAACATCCCCAGACTGCACATGCGCAATCGATTCAGCCGCATCACCGGTTTTTAATCGAATATCAACCAGTGGGTGCTGCGCTCGAAACCGGCCAAGTAATTCCGACAAGAAGCTGTAGCTCGCAGTTACCGAGCAATAAATACTAAGCTGCCCTTGTAATTCACTCGCTTGGCGCTGCATCGAAAGCTTTAATTGATGCCAAAGCTCTAATACCTGCTCTGCATGCTGGCGAAACAATTCACCCTCTTCAGTTAAGCGTAAACGTGTCCCCTCGCGATCGAATAACAAACTGCCGACACTCTTTTCCATACGCTTTAAACGTCGGCTTAATGTAGAAGGGCTGCAGTGAACGAACTGGCTAACCACACCTAAATGCTGATGCTCTGCCAACTGTACAAATACTTCTAAATCTTTATATTCCATAACAAAACCTACCGGCAGAATAATAGAAAGTACGCTTTATTCCACTTATTGAATAACAAATAGCCCTTATTGCAATATATGCAATGATAAAAAGCAATTATAGCATTTTACGCAACGAGCAACTTAGCCTAGAATGCACGCCATCGAATTAACATATTCGCCCTTATTATTAACATTTATATTTAATCTTTATAGATTGGAGAGACTCATGTCTAACAACTATTTCAACACGCTTAACTTGCGTGAACAGCTTGATCAACTTGGCCGTTGTCGTTTCATGAACCGCAGTGAATTCGCTGACGGTTGTGAAGCCCTTAAAGGCAAAAAAATCGTAATCGTTGGTTGTGGTGCTCAAGGCCTTAACCAAGGTTTGAACATGCGCGATTCTGGCTTAGATATTTCTTATACTCTTCGCGATGCCGCAATCACAGAGAAGCGTGCTTCTTTCGTAAACGCAACTGAAAACGGTTTCACTGTTGGCACTTACGAAGAATTAATTCCTCAAGCAGACCTAGTTCTTAACCTAACGCCTGATAAGCAGCATACTGCCGTTGTTACAGCAATTATGCCTTTGATGAAGAAAGATTCTGCACTTGCTTACTCTCACGGTTTCAACATCGTAGAAGAAGGCATGAAGATTCGTGAAGACATCACAGTAATCATGGTTGCTCCTAAGTGCCCTGGTTCTGAAGTACGTGAAGAATACAAGCGCGGCTTCGGTGTTCCAACGTTACTAGCTGTTCACCCAGAAAACGATCCACGCGGCGAAGGCTGGGATCTTGCTAAAGCTTACGCTTCAGCGACTGGCGGCGACCGTGCTGGTTGTCTTGAATCTTCTTTCGTTGCTGAAGTTAAGTCTGACCTTATGGGCGAGCAAACTATCCTTTGTGGTATGTTGCAGACTGGCGCAATCTTGGGCTACGAAAAAATGGTTGCTGACGGTATCGACGGTCCATACGCAGCTAAATTGATTCAATTCGGTTGGGAAACGGTTACTGAAGCATTGAAGATTGGCGGCATCACTAACATGATGGATCGTCTAGCTAACCCAGCTAAAATCGTTGCTTTTGATATGGCTGAAGAACTTAAAGACCTTATGCGTCCTTTGTTCCGCAAGCACCAAGACGACATCATCACCGGTCACTTCTCTAAGACTATGATGGAAGATTGGGCTAACGACGACGTTAACCTACTTAAATGGCGTGAAGAAACAGCTGAAACTGGCTTCGAAAAAGCAGCTCCAACTGATGCAGAAATCACTGAACAAGAATTCTTCGACAAAGGCATCATGCTTGTTGCTATGGTTAAAGCTGGCGTTGAGCTTGCTTTCGAAGCCATGGTTGAATCTGGTATCGTTGAAGAGTCTGCATATTACGAGTCTCTACATGAAACTCCATTAATCGCTAATACCATCGCTCGTAAGAAGCTTTACGAAATGAACGTTGTGATTTCTGATACTGCAGAATACGGTTGCTACTTGTTTGCTCACGCAGCAGTGCCTCTATTGGCTGAAAAGTTCATGCCAAACATCACGACTGAAGTGATTGGTAAAGGCTTGAACCTGACTTCTAACTCTGTTGATAACGCTCGTCTAGTTGAAGTTAACGACGAAATCCGTAATCACCCAGTTGAATATGTTGGTGAAGAGCTACGTGGCTATATGACTGATATGAAGCGCATCGTAGAAGCTAACTAATTAGCTTTATGAATTGAGAAATTCGATTCAAAAAAATGCCCCGATTGAGCAATCAATCGGGGCATTTTTGTTTGTACTGAGTCTTAGAGCTTACTCTACCGCTTCAACCTCAAAACTATGAGTAATCTCGACTCCGCCTTTTTCTAGCATAATAGACGCTGAACAATACTTCTCAGCAGAAAGCGCAACCGCCTTTTCAACAGCCACTTCGCGCAGCTTGCGACCTTGCACCTTAAAATGGATATGAATCTTAGTAAAAACTGAAGGAACGGCATCGGCACGCTCAGCTTCAATTTCAGCAACACAGTCTACGACATCCTGACGCTGCTTCTTTAAAATGCTCATCACATCAAAGCTAGTACAACCACCCATGCCTAAAAGCAGTAATTCCATTGGGCGTACGCCCTGATTTTTACCACCGTGATCTTCTGGACCATCCATAATTACCGTATGGCCAGTACCAGATTCACCAATAAACTTGACGTCGCCGCCCCACTTAATTGTCGCTTTCATTTAATATCTCCATAGAATGGCGCAAGGTTACCATAGCAAAGCTAGTTAGAATAATATGAGTATCAATTCTGTGGCCTATTTACTCGTAGTATTCAATTAGTTTGTTAGAATAGACTGGTGCAATAGCTCATACTGCTGCAGTATAATCAAATTACAATTATATATTTATGACTTCGCTATTATTTTTTAATGAGCAATTTTGCTCTTTTTACCGCAAATGGGTAACCGATTTATGAGCCTTTATGGAACGAGTACAAAAGCTGAGTACATCGAACTTTTTTTAGAACATGCTCACCGCCGCCGTTATCCAGCTCGTAGCACCCTAATTTATGCGGGCGATCAAAGCGACTCATTATTTTTACTAATAAAAGGTTCTGTGACCGTCATTATTGAAGACGACGACGGACGAGAAATGATTATGGCTTATCTTAACGAAGGCGACTTCTTCGGTGAGATGGGTTTATTCGATGTAAAAGCAAAAGCACGCACCGCGTGGGTTAAAGCTAAAGTCGACTGTGAAGTAGCCGAAATCAGTTACACCAAGTTTTTAGAGCTGGTGAAAGGCGATCCAAGATTGCTGTTCACAATTTTTGAGCAAATGTCATTGCGTTTACGTAATACAACGCGCAAAGCAGGCGACTTAGCATTTTTAGACGTCACCGGACGCGTAGCGCGTACTTTATTAGAGCTCTCGCAAGAACCTGATGCCATGACACATCCAGACGGCATGCAAATTAAAATTACTCGCCAAGAAATCGGCCGTATTGTGGGTTGCTCCCGTGAGATGGTCGGTCGTGTACTAAAAGCCTTAGAAGAACAAGGCTTGGTAGACGTTGCAGGCAAAACAATGGTTGTCCATGGCACACGCCGCGCCGCGACTCTTCCGCGTAGAGACATCTAAATAATAATAAACTAGGCAAACTAATCTCACCTGTTCTAGACTTGAGTTAGTATTTCTGGAGCATGTTATATGAGTGACCAAGCTTTATTCAACGACGACCCCTTGTTCAGTGGCGGCGACGAGCCCTCACTATCAAGCTCAGATAAAACTTGGAAAGTATTGATCGTCGATGATGAACCTGACGTCCATAAAGTCACTCGAATGGTGCTTCATAACTTTGTCTTCGATGGCCTAAAGCTTGAATTAATCAGCGCCTATAGCGGCCAAGAAGCCAAAGATATCATGGCTTCTCGTGACGACATCGCCCTAGCAATGCTCGATGTGGTAATGGAAGATGATCATGCAGGCTTAGAAGTCGCACATTATATTCGTGAAGAACTCAAAAATCGCTATACCCGCTTAGTACTCAGAACAGGCCAGCCTGGCCAAGCTCCTGAAAATGAAGTCATTCGTAACTACGACATTAATGACTACAAAGACAAAACCGAACTCACCACAACAAAACTGAATACCTTGTTATATGCAACACTGCGCAGCTATCGCGACATTTGCACGCTTAACGAGAATAGAAAAGGCCTCGAGAAAGTCATCAAGGCATCCACTGAGATTTTCAGTTCGAACACCCTCAATAAGTTTGCCTCCGCCGTACTTGCGCAAGTAACGACCTTGCTTGGACTTGAACAAAGCGCTTTATATTGCTCATCAATCACGCAAGATATACAGCTCGATATAGAAACACGAACCTTTAGGGTATTAGCCTCAACCGGTGATATGCAAACGAATGATGCGATAAAGAGCTTTGAAGATCTTCCGCCTAAGATACGCGATGGTTTCAAAAAAGTTTTGCAGAGTCAGCAGTCTTATTATCACGATGATTATTACATTGGCTACTTTTCTTCTCAAAAAGGCAGTGAAAGCCTACTGTATGTAACCTTTCATAATGAGCTGAGCGCGCTTGATAAACAGCTTTTAGAAATCTATGCCGCTAACGTTGCCATCTCCTATGAGAACTTACTCATGCGTGATGATATACAAGAAACCCAGAAAGAATTGGTCTACATGCTAGGTGAAGCGGTAGAACAACGCTCCAAAGAAACGGGGGTTCATGTAAAGCGTGTCGCTCAAATATCTCAGTTACTTGCGAGCGCTTATGGATTATCAGAAGAAGAAGCGAAATTAATTAAACTCGCATCACCTTTACACGATGTGGGCAAAGTAGGTATTCCTGACAGTATCTTAAACAAGCCAGGGAAACACACCGCAGAAGAATGGGAAATAATGCAAACTCATGCTCTCATTGGCGAAGAGATTTTAGCAAAATCCGACAAACGTATTTTGCAACTAGGCTCCATCATTGCAGGTCAGCATCACGAGAAATGGAACGGTAAAGGCTACCCTCGCGGTTTAAAAGGCGAAGAGATACACATTGCTGGGCGAATCACCGCATTAGCAGATGTATTCGACGCACTAGGCAGTAAACGTTGCTATAAAGAGGCTTGGCCTATTGAGGACATTGTCGCGGTTATTAAAGAAGAGCGCGGCGAACAGTTTGATCCTAGACTGGTTGATTTAATCGAAGAAAATATTGATGCATTAGTTGCAATCAGAGAAAACTTCCCGGATAGCCATTAATTATTAATTAATCTCAAAGCACGCCATGAGCTTTATAAATAATAGACATAAAAAAGCAGGCTTCGCAAAGAAGACTGCTTTTTGAGTTTCTCAAGAACTGACGATAAACTCAGCCTTATAAAATCGACTTTTAAAGAACTGATTTTAAAAAAACAGCTCAGCCAATTTATCACCTGGATACTCAGCACGCATAAACGCTTCGCCTACCAAGAAAGCATTCACTTGCTTAGCACGCATGGCAGCAACATCTTCACGGCCAAGAATGCCGCTTTCGGTTACGACCATACGGTCTTCTGGAATCTGATCTAGCAAGGCATAAGTATTTTCTAAGCTAACCTCAAAGGTATGCAAGTTACGATTATTAATACCAACCAAAGGCGTATCCAGCTTCAAAGCAGACTGCAGTTCTTGCTCGTCATGCACCTCAACCAATACATCCATTCCCAGCTCTTTAGCTAAACCGGCAAAATCCTGTAATTGCATATCACTTAACGCCGAAACGATTAATAAAATACAATCGGCATTAATCACTTTCGCCTCAAAAATCTGATACGGATCGATCAAAAAGTCTTTGCGAATAACAGGAATAGAACAGGCATTACGACCTTGCTTAAGAAACTCTTCACTGCCTTGAAAGTAATCTTTATCCGTTAAGATCGATAAGCATGCAGCGCCCGATTTTTCATAAGATTCGGCAATACGAGCAGGATCAAAGTCTTCACGAAAAATCCCCTTACTTGGAGATGCTTTTTTGATTTCAGCAATAACCGCTGGTAAACCCGCCGCGACCTTCGCTTGCATCGCTTTATAAAATCCACGCGCTTCTGGTTGATCGAACGCACGGGCTTTCATTTCAGCCAAAGACATCGCAGCACTGCGCTGTTGAACTTCAATCACCTTGGTATCAAGGATCTTTTTTAAAATCGTTGGGGTATTCATGAATCTTATTCCTGTCCCAAGCTATGCTTGGTCTTCTGCCAAATAACGAGTAAAGGTAACCAGCTCTGATAGTTTTCCAAGTGCAAGGCCAGAATAAATAGCGTCTTGTGCCATCTCTACACCCTGCGCTAAGCTGCTAGCAATATTGGCCGCATAAATTGCCGCGCCCGCGTTCAACGCAATAATATCAGCGGCTTTATTACCCGCTTCTGTTTCACGCTTACCTAACGCATCTTTAATTAGCTGATAGCTTTGCTCAGCACTATCGACGGTTAATCCGATTAAGCTTTGGCTCTCAATACCAACATCTTCAGGTTTTATTTTGTATTCTGTAATTTGACCGTCTTTTAATTCAGCAACAGACGTTTCAGCCGCCAAGCTGATTTCATCTAAGCCATCGCTAGAATGAACAACCAAAACATGCTCACTGCCTAAGCGCTGCAATACTTCCGCCAATGGTCGGCATAAAGCTGCATTAAACACACCAATGACTTGGTTCTTAACCCCAGCCGGATTCGTAAGCGGCCCTAGCATATTAAAAATAGTACGCTGAGCAAGTTCTTTACGCGGGCCAATAGCATGCTTCATGGCGCTGTGGTGAGCCGGTGCAAACATAAAGCCCACACCTATTTCATTCACGCAACGTGCAACTTGTTCAGTGGTTAAGCTGAGAGATACACCTGCAAATTCCAAAACATCGGCACTGCCCGTACTAGAAGAAACACTGCGGTTACCATGTTTAGCCACCTTGCCACCAGACGCGGCAACAACGAAAGAAGACGCCGTAGAAACGTTGAATAAGTTAGAACCATCACCGCCCGTTCCGCAGGTATCAACCGCGTTTTCATCATCGACTTTTACGCCCGATGCTAATTCGCGCATCACTGTCGCTGCACCGGTAATTTCATCAATGGTCTCGCCTTTCATGCGCAGACCCACCAAAAAACCACCAATCTGAGCAGGAGTCGCCTCACCACCCATAATTTGATTCATTACCGCAACCATCTCTTCTGTCGTCAGGTTCTGACGTTCAATGACTTTAGCTAACCCTTGTTGAATATTCATAGTGAATGTCCTTTATTCTTCAATCATCAATCGCGGCTAGCTATTTGCTGCGCTTCAAAAAATTATTTAATAAGTCATGACCTTGCACGGTTAAAATCGACTCAGGGTGAAATTGCACCCCTTCGATATCTAACTCTTTATGACGCACGCCCATAATCTCTTCCATACTGCCGTCTTGGTTTTCGGTCCAAGAAGTAATTTCTAAGCAGTCTGGCAAGGTCTTTTTATCAATCACCAAAGAATGATAACGCGTTGCAATCATTGGGTTATTTAGCCCTTTAAAGACGCCACCATCAGCATGAACAATCGGCGAAGTCTTACCGTGCATCACTTGGCCTGCGCGCACAATGTCGCCACCAAATACTTGGCCAATACTTTGATGGCCCAAGCAAATACCTAAAATAGGCAACTTGCCTGCGAAGTGGCGAATCGCTTCGACAGAAATACCCGCTTCGTTTGGCGTACAAGGCCCTGGTGAAATCACCAAGTGATCGGGGTTAAGCGCCTCGATCTGCTCAATCGTAATTTCATCGTTGCGATAAACCTGAACATCCGCACCTAGCTCGGCAAAATATTGCACCACGTTGTAGGTGAAGGAATCGTAATTATCAATCATCAGTAACATAATAAATTCCTCCTATTGGTCCAAGCCAGATTCAGCCATCGCCACTGCGCGAAATAACGCGCGGCCTTTATTCAAAGTTTCTTTCCACTCTAAGCGCGGTATAGAATCGGCAACGACCCCTGCACCCGCTTGAATGTTTAAGACACCGTCTTTAATCACCGCGGTACGAATCGCAATCGCGGTATCCATATTGCCATTCCAGCTTAGGTAACCCACTGCGCCGCCATAAATACCGCGTTTAACCGGTTCCATTTGATCGATAATTTCCATCGCACGAATTTTAGGTGCACCACTTAAGGTACCCGCTGGGTGAACTGCACGCAGAACATCCATCGCGGTAATATCGTCTTTAACCTTGCCTGTTACGTTGGAAACAATGTGCATCACGTGGCTATAACGCTCAACCACCATCTGATCACTGACTTCCACCGTGCCGACTTTCGATACTCTACCAGCATCGTTACGACCTAAATCGATCAGCATTAAATGCTCGGCAATTTCTTTAGGGTCCGATAATAATTCTTTTTCTAACGCCAAATCTTCTTCCGGCGTTTTACCACGATAACGCGTGCCCGCAATAGGACGCACCGTGACTTCACCATCTTCTAAACGCGCTAAAATCTCTGGTGAAGAACCCACAATATGGAAATCATCCAAATCCATGAAGTACATGTACGGCGATGGATTTAACGTACGCAATGCGCGATAAACCTGAATCGGCTCACCACCAAAAGGCACTTTCATACGCTGTGAAATCACACACTGCATGATGTCGCCAGATAGAATGTATTCTTTAATATCTTCAACCGATTGCTTGAATTCTTGCTCACCAAAGCCCGATTTAAAATCGCTTTCATCAACAACCTTTGGTTCAGCCAGCGCTTGGCCAATAGTTCCTTGGTAAGGCTGACGCAATTTAATGCGCAGCTCTTCTAAACGGCTTTCTGCGTTCTCTAGCGCATTCTCTTGCTCTGGATTGGCCAAAACAATTAAATAGATTTTGCCGCTGAGGTTATCAAATACTACGACTTCTTCCGACACCATCAATAAGATATCAGGGGTGCCTAATTCATCGGGCGGACAGCTGTCTTGTAAACGTTTTTCGATATAGCGAACGGTATCGTAACCAAAATAGCCGACTAAGCCGCCATCGAAAATCGGCATATTTTCCAATACAGGAACGTTATATTTGGCTTGCAGCTGTTCGATGTAATCCAAAGGATCTTCGACTTCTTGCTCTGAAGTTTTCTGGCCATCAATAAAATGACGAACAGTAAGACCTTCAATCTTAATAACTTCCGAGCAAGGTAAGCCAATCATGGAGTAACGGCCCCATTTTTCGCCACCTTGAACAGATTCAAGTAAATAAGAATAAGGCCCGGAAGCGAGCTTAAGATAAGTCGATAATGGCGTATCTAAATCTGCCATTACTTCACGTGCAACAGGAATACGATTGTATCCTTGCTGGCTTAATGTTTTAAATTGTTCAGGAGTCATGACCTAGTCCGTCAAGCAAATCAAATGCGATGGTTTATAAAAAGTAAATTAAAGACGAAATTGAACCGAGTCGGTTCTTAGACTCTCACCATCGTTTGGAGAAAAGATGTCCTTGTTGATTTGGACAAGTGAACTGAAAGGACACGAAAGTGCTCCTAGCAAGAATATTTAAAGGTTTCTCAACTATACCGAGTTGACTGGTTTGAGTCTAGCTCTTACGCCAATCAACCCGCGGCCAATTTCTTTGCCTCGCTAATTCTGCCAACTGCTGATTTGGGTTTAAAACAACCGGTTGCCTTACAGCTTCCAGTAACGGTAAATCCGCATGACTATCGCTGTAAAAAACGGCTTCCGATAGATCAAACCCTTGCTGCGCAGCAAATTCTTTGGCCATATCGACCTTACCTTGACCATAGCAAAGCGGCTTGGTTAACCCCATGATTTTGCCATCTTTAATCTTAAATCGATTACCTATGACAAAATCCAAGCCCAATGCATCGGCATACGCTTGCGCCATCACCTCATCTTGACCGGTAATTAAGATTAATCGCGTACCTTGGCGGCGGTAGGCAAACAGCAAAGAAGCTGCCTGTGGATAAATATACAAATGACCTCTTTGGTCAAAAAAATTACTGATGTGCTGACGATACTCATTCAGGCTCATACCCTTAGTGCGCGTACGGTAATAAGTCGATAAGCGCCAATGGCTAACCTTTCCTTTTTTATAAGCACGATACAGTGATGCTAATGCTTGCAGAGCCTCTAAAATTGCCCAGCGATCAAAGCTAACACGCCACTTAATCCACAGGCTGCTCGCGTCTTTGTTGATCAGCGAGTCGTCTAAATCAAAAAACACATAACGGGCCTGATAAACTTGCAATGTCTTTTCCACAGGCATAAACGGGTCTCTAACCAAGCTATAAAATTAATGAAAATGAACGATATCAAACACCATCCAAATTAACACAAGGTTGTTAATTAAGTCTCTTTCTCGAGTCTTCAAATGTTTATTTTCGCCATTTATGACTTTAGGGGTTGAAAAGAAAGCCTATATGCCACATGTTTTATAAGAGCGCAGGCAGTTTTTGCCTACTTGGGAAATCAATAAACATTGCCTTAGGCAATTTATTTGACTTATCTCATAGCGTTTTTGCAATCCATGGACCATTATTATTATTCGTACACTTATAAGGATTCGCCATGAAAGGTTTGGAAATTAGCTTCCGTGATATCGAACACTCTGACGGTATTGAACAATTAATCCGTGAAAAAGCCGGCAAAATATCCAGCATCTACGACTCTATCACCGGTATTAGAGCGGTTGTAGCAATGCCACACAACCACAGTAACAAGGGCAAGCTAGCCCACGTATCTCTTGAAATAGGCCTGCCTGGCGAAACGGTCGCGATTACCAACGACAATCACGACAACAAAGCGCATGAAGACATGTATATTGCCGTAAAAGATGCCTTTGACGTAGCACAGCGAAAAGTACGTAAGATTCATGAAAAGCGTCATGACTTGAAGCGTCGAGCAGGTGCAGCAGCCACCCCAGAAATCGCTGAATGATTCCAGCACCTTGCAAATAATAAAGTGCTAGTAACAGACGGCTCATTCACTTGAGCCAACTAAACTCGTTCTAATACGAGCTATACTTTAGCCGAGAATTCCTCGGCTAATTTCTTCTATAAAGCACAACTACTTTTTAAGCCCTTTTAAAACTCTAATCAGACTTTCTACTTAAACTTTTACTCAGCCCAATATTTCGTCAACCCGCTAAGCAATCGCCTTCTCTATAAATATCCACCCAATAATACCGCCAGTAATCCTGGGCGAACTAACGACGCATATAACTCACCCATAACTTCTGGATCTTCTACAAAGCCCTGGCGAACCCAGCGAGTAATCACCATAAACGAAGCGCCTGCTAAATAATCAACAACGTAAGGCAATAAACCTGCACGGTTCTTTATCCCATGAGCATCCATAAATCGCTCAACAACACGCGCCACGTAATTCTTAAATTGCCCAAGCATTAAGCTATCAATGTCATCTTGCATTAATAGATGAGCAAACTCGGCATTATCTGACCATTGGCGAAACATAATAGACGCGATTACAGGATCAGCATCTTTGCTTTTAGTGATATAGCCATCGATCTCGGCATAGAACTTTTCAAACATCTCATCGATATAGGCAATCAATAAGTCATCTTTGGAGTGAAAGTGTAAATAGAACGTTGGTCGGGCCACCCCAGACTGCTCTGCAATATGAGCCACTGAAATTTTGCTATAGGGGCAGTCCTTCATAAGAGTAAGCAAGGCATCAATTAATAAACGACGCGAGCGTTCAACGCGCTTATCCAATTCTTTTTCAGCCATATTGGCGACATCCTTATTATTTTTATGCTGCATTATGTAATAGATAAAAGCGAATAAACAGGGTTAGCGCTATTATTTTGATAGATTTATTGGTACTTATGTACAATGAAATGAGCGATTTTATACTGATTTCTCGGCACTTCTATAAGGGGTTTCTAGTCAACAGCCACAAAAAAGCCGAATCATTGCTGATTCGGCTTTTTGGTACTGCTGGATTTATCCAGTTTTCGCTTTAAAGTTAACTTAAAACTAGAACTGGGCAGCTTCCATTGCGTACAAACAATCAGCACCGCCTTTAACAGACTCGCTCAAAGAAATGTATCTAGGCAATAAACGCTTGGTGAAGAAGCGAGCAGTCGCTAACTTATTCGCGTAGTAAGGCTCAGAACCTTCTTTTTCTAGTGCCTTCTCAGCCATCATTGCATACATGTAAGCAAATGAGGTGTAACCAAATACTTGTAAGTATTCAACAGAAGAAGCACCTAGCTCGTTAGCATTGTTTTGCGCTTCACCCATTACCCAATCGGTTAAATCGGTAAGGTTAGCAATCGCTGCTTTAAGCGGAGTAATGAACTCAGCCATGGCAGGGTTGCCTTCTTGACTTGCACAGTACTGAGCAATTTCGTCGGCATAAATCTTGTAAAACGCACCACCGTTAGCGGCAATTTTACGTGCAATAAGGTCTAACGATTGAATACCGTTGGTGCCTTCATAAATCTGAGTAATACGTAAATCACGCACATGCTGCTCTTGGCCCCACTCACGAATGAAACCATGACCACCAAAAATTTGCTGGCCAGCAACTGCAGATTCTAAAGCAAGGTCTGTTAAGAACGACTTAACGACAGGCGTTAGTAAAGAAATCATCGCATCAGCGTATTCTTTAGTTTCTGCGTCATCAGAAAACTTAGACAGATCCAACCATTTAGATGCATACATAGAGAAAGCACGAGAACCTTCTGTATTAGCACGCATGGTCATCAACATACGACGAACATCTGGGTGTACGATAATCGGATCAGCTGCTTTTTCTGGAGCAACTTTACCCGTTGGAGCGCGAGACTGAATACGGTCGTTGGCGTAAGTAACCGCATTTTGGTAAGAGTTTTCAGCAACACCAAGACCTTGAATACCTACCGCAACACGCTCGTAGTTCATCATGGTGAACATAGCATTTAAGCCTTTGTTTTCACCACCCACTAACCAACCTTTAGCGCCATCGTAGTTCATCACACACGTTGCTGAACCTTTAATGCCCATTTTGTGTTCAATAGAACCACAACCCATCGTGTTGCGCTCGCCCAAAGAACCATCTTCGTTCACTAAGAACTTAGGCACTAAAAACATAGAAATGCCTTTAGGACCCGCTGGGGCACCAGGAAGTTTAGCCAAAACAAGGTGAATGATGTTCTCAGCCATGTCATGCTCGCCCCAAGTAATAAAAATCTTGGTGCCAGAAACGCTGTAAGAACCATCGGCATTAGGCTCTGCTTTGGTGCGCATAATGCCTAAATCGGTACCACAATGTGGTTCCGTTAAATCCATTGCACCCGCCCACTGGCCCGAGTACATATTAGGAAGATATTTATCTTTTAATTCTTGGCTACCGTGAGCATCCAAAGATAAACACGCGCCTGCAGTCAGCATAGGTGCTAAGCCAAATGAAATGTTAGAACCTTGAATCATTTCTTCAACTTGGCCTACCAACATTTTTGGCATACCCATACCGCCAAACTCTGGGTTACCGCCAAGTGCACCCCAACCGCCTTCACTGTAAGTTTGGTACGCTTCTTTAAAACCTGGAGGAGACGTTACTTCACCATCGTTCCATTTTGAACCGACTTCGTCGCCTTCACGATTAAGTGGTGCTAAAACGTTACCTGCAATTTTACCTGCTTCTTCAAGAATCGCTTCTGCTGTTTCAGTTTCAACAACTTCCGCTAAACGTGGATTATTAGCCCACATAGTTGGTGCATCAAATACTTCATTTAGCAGGAAGCGCATATCGCGCAGGGGAGCTGTATATTCAGGCATAACCTTTCCTCATTTCATAAATTTAGCGACTAATATTTTCTGGAAAACTGCCAGTAATACTAAGCGCTGTGCTCATATGAGCAAGCTCATAGAGCCAGTCCGTGATTTAACTGCGGCGTATTTTAAACGATCTGACGCCACAGTCGACCTTACAAAATCAATAATCGGTCAATTACAGCAAAAAAACGGTGTATTTACTGCAAACCACAATAAAAACACGTTATTTTTGAGCGCACACAAAAAAGCCGTACTAAAAAGTACGGCTTTTTTGGTCTTGCGTAATTACTTACGCAACGTCTTAGAATGCAAAGTGTTCTGCATCTAGATCCATCAAGCTATCTGCGCCAGCTGTCATGCTTTGTGCATGAGTCGCTGTACGTGGCAAGATACGCTGGAAGTAGAAACGGGCAGTTTTCACTTTAGCGCCGTAGAAATCTTCTTCAGTCGTACCAGCAGCCAAGTTAGTCTTAGCAACTTTAGCCATTTGAGCCCACAAGTAAGCAAGTGTTACATAACCAGAGTACATTAGGTAATCAACAGACGCTGAACCTACTTCTTCACGGTTTTGCATAGAGCTCATACCGATTTTCATCGTTAGATCGCCCCACTCTTTGTTCAGCTTAACTAATGGCTCAACAAACTCTTTCATGTCAGCGTCGTCAGCATTTTCTTTGCAGAAAGCATGAACTAGCTTAGTAAACTGTTTTAAGGCAGCACCTTGAGTCATAAGTACTTTACGACCTAATAAATCAAGTGCCTGAATGCCCGTAGTACCTTCATACAAGGTAGAAATACGAGTATCACGAACGATTTGCTCCATACCCCACTCAGCAATGAAACCGTGGCCACCAAATACTTGTAGACCATGGTTTGCAGCTTCAAGACCTGTTTCAGTCAAGAATGCTTTAGCGATAGGTGTTAAGAAACCTAGCATATCATCTGCAGTTTTACGTTCTTCTTCAGTTTCAGCTTTGTGAACCAAATCAGCGTTTTTAGCCGTTAGTAGTACTAATGCACGACCACCTTCAGCAAATGCTTTCTGAGTAAGAAGCATTTTACGAACGTCTGGGTGAACAATAATTGGGTCTGCCACTTTTTCTGGCGCTTTCGGGCCAGTTAAAGAACGCATAGCCAAACGGTCTTTAGCGTAAGCTAATGCACCTTGGAAAGAACCTTCAGCAGCTGTAACACCCTGCAAAGCAGTACCAATACGAGCAACGTTCATAAAGGTGAACATGCAGTTCAAGCCTTTATTTTCTGGGCCAATCAACCATGCCTTAGCGCCATCGAAATTCATAACACACGTCGCGTTACCGTGAATACCCATTTTGTGTTCAATGGAACCACAAGTAACAGTATTACGATCACCCAAAGTACCGTCTGCATTTACGTTGAACTTAGGTACGATGAACAAAGAGATACCTTTAGTACCTTCTGGAGCGCCCGGAAGACGAGCTAAAACGATATGGACAATGTTGTCGGCCATGTCGTGCTCACCAGCAGAGATGAAGATTTTAGTACCGGTTAATGCATAAGAACCGTCTGCATTGGCTTCTGCTTTAGTTTTCAAAATACCTAAATCAGAACCACACGCTGGCTCAGTCAAACACATTGTACCTGTCCACTCACCAGAAATTAGTGGCTTAAGATACATTTGCTTCTGTTCTTCAGTACCCCAAGCTTCTAAAGTATTTTTAGCGCCATGAGATAGACCTGGGTACATGCCCCAAGACCAGTTAGCCGTACCAACCATTTCAGAAACGATTGTACCTAGAGACTCAGGAAGACCCTGGCCACCGTACTCAACATCAGCAGACAAAGAAGCCCAACCGTTATCAACATACTGACGATAAGCTTCTTTAAAGCCCGTAGGTGTTTTAACAGAAGCGTCTTCGCTGCGAACACAACCTTCGATGTCACCACCACGGTTTAGAGGAGCAAGAACGTTTTCACAAAACTTAGCACCTTCTGTAACGATTGCATCAACCATATCTGGCGTAGCAACGTCAGCATAAGAAGGCAAGCTAGCGTAGTGGCCTGGATAGTCTAATAATTCGTCAGCAACGAACTTAATATCACGTAGGGGAGCTTTATAATCTGGCATTCGGAAGACCTCTTAGCCTTTATGTTTATGGCGGCAAAAGCCGCATCTAAATTAACAATAGATAATTGCGTTCACAATATGAGCAAGTATCAAATTCAAACACTTGTTTGAAACATACGTTTACGGACTTATTTTGTCAAGCGAGCAAGTTAAATAGCATAGAAAAAATATAGAGTTTGAGTGCTGTTTTGAGGGAGGTATTTGATTAAAGTCAAGAAAGGCAGGAGGTAATACTAAACGACAGCATCCAATAATTGGCCAGACGCTTTACTGGTATCACTTTGACTAATGGACACTAAAATTTCGTTGATTCTGGCAATGCGTTCATTAGCCACTTGAAAGCCTGCTTTACTGCTATCAGCGGGTAATTCTGTTGCAGAATCTTGCTGAGTCGTTTGAGGCGTTGATTGAAAAACGTTCTGAGTAATGCCTGAACGCTCTAATTGATCGCTTGCTAATACAGTATCAGAGCCATCCTGTTGAGCTTCATTGTCACCCTGAGTGGCCAATTCAGCACGCGCTTGATTGGCTTGCTGTGCCGCGAGAGCCGCCACTTTTCGGTCTTGAGCAGAAGGTTCAGCTGGTGCTAAAGCTGCACGCTGAATCAATTGCATTTTTTGCAGAGTCGCCGCGGGATCTCCTGGAATTACACTGGAGTCGATTGAAACCTCGCCTCCTACCGCATAATTCACCCCGTCAGGGCCACGCTGATAAGTGTAGCTCGCTGAACCCGCATATTGACCACCGACAGCGCTATGAGCATTTTCGTGAGCATGAACCTCACTTTCTCTTTGCGACAGTGTTCTGATCAATTCCAAGTCTTGCTTTTGCTGCTGCTCTTGGATTCGCTCTTGCTGCTTAGATTCATTATCTGCATCAGAACGCTCTGAACGGTTACCCGCTTTAGCCTGAGTAGCCGATGCATCATCTGCTTGAGAGTTCTGTTCTGCGCCAGTACTTTCCCCTTTATTAGCCTGAGCTTGAGTAGGAGAAATGTCGGGCCGACCGCTGTTTTCGGGAGCTGTTGAGGGCTGAGCGCGCTGCTCAGGAACTGCACGAGAGAGTGTAACTGAAGTAACCGCTTCAACAGGAGCAAAGCTTGTAGAGCCTGCAGTTTCTGCAACGCGCGTCACGAGTCCACCCTGTGTTGGCGTTACCGGCAACACACTATTGGCTAACATTCCTGCGCTTGTTGGAATTTGCATACGACCCTTGGTTACCTCAATAGGTATTAGTTAAGCTTGTATATCTAACAGTGAACCGATCTGTTTTTCGCTGGCTTCTAGCACCTTGGCATTCGCCGCAACACCCTGCTCACCTTCTTTCAATTTCAATAAAGCATCTGTAGTTTCAACAGTGCCTTGGGCTGGTCGAGCCGTCGTCGCTTCAACGACTTGCTGCGCCGCTTGCTTTACTTGCTCAGTACTTTGTTGGATACCTGCACTGGCAATACTAAATGAAGAGCCTGACGTAGAACCTAAATTCATAACCACTACCTCGTCTGTTTGAACGGCTTAGTACTTTTATCACTGTATACATTTTAAACAGCGAAACGCAAAGAGGCCAGCAATATGCTGACCTCTTTTAGACTGTATTGTTATATAGCCCTATCTCAAGCGCCTTTTAATCCACAAGGTTACTTCACTGCGCTGTAGAACATCTCACTTTCAACAGGCTTCGCTGCACTGGCAACCAATAAGTCATCCAGCTCTTGCGGAGGCTGCGTAACCTTATGATCAGAGTTGATACCCAGCTTGCGAAAAAGCGCTTGGTCTTTATTCGCGGCGGGATTTGGCGTGGTTAACAAACACTCACCATAAAAAATAGAGTTAGCACCCGCAAAGAAACACATAGACTGCATTTCTTCCGACATTTCTTCACGACCCGCGCTTAGGCGAACATGTGATTTCGGCATCATAATACGAGCAACAGCGATGGTACGAATAAACTCAAAAGGATCTAAATCTCCTTCTGTTTCTAGCGGCGTGCCTTCTACTTTCACCAACTGGTTAATTGGCACAGAATCTGGGTGTTGCGGTAAATTGGCCAGCTGGCGAAGTAAGCCAATACGGTCTTTCTCTTTTTCACCCATGCCAATAATGCCACCCGAACATACTTTCATGCCTGAATCGCGTACGTTTTGCAGAGTATCTAAACGATCAGAGTAAGTGCGCGTCGTAATAATTTCGCCATAATACTCAGGAGAAGTATCAAGATTATGGTTGTAATAATCCAAACCGGCTTCGGCTAATTGGGCCGATTTTTCTTGGTCTAACATTCCAAGGGTCATGCAGGTTTCCATACCCAAATTTTTCACGCCTTCAACCATCGCTAATACATAAGGCATGTCTTTAGCACGTGGAGAGCGCCAAGCAGCTCCCATACAAAAGCGATCAGAACCCGCCGCTTTGGCAGCTTTGGCTTTTTCGATCACGGCTTCGACTTCCATCAGCTTTTCTTTTTCAAGCTTGGTATCGTAGCGAGCACTTTGTGGGCAGTACGCACAATCTTCAGGGCAAGCACCGGTTTTAATCGATAACAAGGTGCTCACTTGCACTTGGTTTGGGTCGAAATATTGGCGATGTACGGTCTGAGCCTTGAATAATAAATCATTCATTGGCAGTGCAAATAGATCAGCGACTTCTTGCTGCTGCCAGTCATGGCGCAAACTACCCAACATTTCGTTCATTTGACTCTTACCTTTTATCCCAAGCAACTGTTAAAATATTTAGCAATTGGATTACTGAAAGCATAATAGCCAGACACATGGATTGGTCAACTTGGATAGATAAAAAGGTATACTCACGGTTAAAATTTGCACTATCGCATTTTTATAATACAACCTGTGAGCTCTGCTTAGAGGTAAACTCTTCAGATGAGTTTATTTGCACACCCTGCAGAAATACCCTGCCTAACATAAAAAATCGCTGCCAAATCTGTGCGATTCCGATGCCGAACTCTGGGTATTGTGGCCAGTGCCTGCGAAAAAAACCCGCCTTTGATTATAGCCATAGCAGTTTTACCTACGCCGCGCCGATTGATACCTGGCTACAGCGTTTAAAAAGCAGCCGCCGCATAGAGTGGGCGCAAAAGTTAGCCCGCCTAATGCTATTACAACAACCCGATAATTTGACCCATGTGGATGCTTTCACCTTTGTGCCTTCTACCCGCTGGAGCTTAATGAAGCGAGGTTATAACCCAGCAGAAGTGATTGCACGAGAGCTAGGAAAGCAACTAAACAAGCCCATTATTGCAAAACTAGCGACTCGCAGTCATAGCCGCGAGCAAAAAGAGTTAAACCGCCACCAGCGCATTAATAATGTTGGCTTGCATTTTCACCCGACCCACAAAACGTTAGCAGGTGAGCACATCATGCTCATTGATGATGTGATGACAACGGGTAGTACCGCACATTCGATGGCCCTTATCCTGAAAGACGCAGGCGCAAGCCAAGTAGGAATATGGTGCCTAGCTCGCACTCCTAAGCATTAACCCCTCTATTTACTGCGATTCATAGCCAGCTCAGTTATACTGCGGCGAATTCATTTCGTCTGATAATTTTCGCACCCTTAACGAGCAGCGGCTAAATATGACCAGTTTAGAAACACCTTCTTTACACCCTTATCAAAGCCTTAGCCCAGATGCGGTCATTGATGCGGTTGAAAGCGTTGGCTTATTGACCGACATGCGCCAATACCCGCTGAACAGCTATGAGAACCGCGTTTACCAAGTCGGTATCGAAGAAGCTACCCCTATTATTGTTAAGTTCTACCGCCCTAATCGCTGGTCGAAAGAAGCCATATTAGAAGAGCATCAATTTCTTGCTGAATTGGCTGAAGAAGATCTACCCGTTGTTGCCCCGTTAGAATTCAACGGCCAAACTCTATTTGAATATCAAGAATTCTATTTTTCGATTTCTCCTCGAAAAAGCGGCCAATCTCCCGAAATCGCCAATCGCGATCAGTTAGAGTATTTGGGTCGTTGGCTGGCGCGTATGCATCAGGTTGGAAGAGACTATCGCTTTAAAAATCGCCCTATCTGGAATGGCCAAGCCGACCTAGGTCGTAGCGAAACCAAAACTATCATCGAACAAAGTTGCGAGACGGTTTTAAACTCTGGGTTATTAAACGAAGATTTCCGCCCTGCTTATGAATCGTTATGCCGTGACCTGAATGAATTGGTCAAACAGCAATACCAGCCAACGCTTAGTGATACTCTGCGTATTCATGGCGATTGCCATGTTGGTAACTTACTTTGGCGCGACGAACAACTTTATGTGGTCGATTTTGATGACTGCGTTCAAGGCCCAGCCATGCAAGATATTTGGATGCTACTGAGCGGTGATCGTGAAGAGCAGCTGCAGCAGTTAGAGTCTATTCGCCAAGGCTATGAGATTTTCCAGCCATTCCCTTACCATCAATTGAAATGGATTGAATGCCTGCGTACAATTCGCTTGATCAAGCATACGGCTTGGGTTGTTGAGCGCTGGTCTGACCCTGCATTTCCACTTGCCTTCCCATGGTTTACCGGTATCCGCTATTGGTCAGAGCACGTTTTATCTTTGCGAGAGCAACTAGCCGCACTGCAAGAAGAACCTTTATATATTCCCAATTAAAAACACATTGCGTTTTTTAACTTATTTTAATAAAAGGAAAATATCATGAAAAAATTATTGTTAACGAGCTTAATCACACTCGCCGCATCTCCAAGTTTCGCAGATGATCACTCTACTGCGGCTGAGAAGGGTTTATACATTGGCGCAGGTGTTAGCTATAACAACTTAGATTTTGGTTCAGTTATTAAAGGTGCCAATAATGAGTCTGCTTCGGGCATTCAACTGTTCGCAGGTGTCCCTATTGAAAATACCATTAAGGATTTTGATACCTTTGCTGAAGTAGGTTTTTTCCGTACCAGTACGTTCAATTTTGGTCCCGGTGCTAAAGAACGCGTAACCGGTATTTCTGGCTCGATTGTTTTGCAAAGAAACTTGAACGAAGTTGATCCTAACCTTTATGGTTTAGCACGCCTTGGTTTAGAACTAGGAGATGACGATGGTATCTTCATGGGCGTAGGTGCAGGTTACCGCATCACACCAAAAGTAGACGTTCGTGCTGAATTTGTGAATAAAGACTTAATATCATCGTATCAAGCTAACGCACTGATTCGCTTCTAACCAGCACATAATCGTTAGTAGAAAAACAAATAACACAACGCTCGATTAAACGAGCAGTTGTGTTATTTGATCGATATAGACATCCGCTTGGCAATCATTGCGCGCATCGGTAATCGACATGCCATGATTATAACCGTACGTTACCGCCACCGTTTTCACACGAGCCGCAGTCGCCGATTTAATATCAGAAATAGAATCCCCAACCATAATGGTTTGCTCTGCACTCACCGATAAATTTTCTAGCGCCGTTAATACTGGTAGAGGATGTGGCTTTTTAAATTCCAAATCGTCTCCACATAAAACATCCGAAAAATAATGTTCGATGCCTAAAGCCTGCAATAATGGCACAGTAAAGCGTCGTGGTTTATTGGTGATCAAACCCAGCATGATGTTCTCTGCAGCTAAGGCAGACAAAACAGACAACACACCTTCATATAATCCGGTTGCCGCCGTTAAGCGTTCAGCATACGTGCGCTCAAAAATTGCGTAGGCCGAGGTATATGTTTCATCATCGTATTCATTCGGATACTGAGCAAGATGCACCGCATCGCCATGATCATCATCAGCCAGTGCTCGCTTTACCAGCGCAGCCGCACCATTACCAACCCAACGATTCACTTTGATTTCACCCGCAGGGGCATGCCCAATACTTCGAAGCATTTCATCAATCGCTGAGGCCAGATCAGGAACGCTATCTATTAACGTTCCATCAAGATCAAATAACACAGCACGGATTGCTTGAGTATTTAACTCAGACACCGCTTTAGAAAAAACAGAATACTCACTCATAATAGATCGTAACCCGAATGAATAATCGTTACTAAGCTAATGCTAATTCAGCACGCATCTCATCAATGACCGCCTTATAATCTGGCTTACCAAAAATGGCAGAACCAGCAACAAACGTATCAGCACCGGCTTCTGCACACGCACGAATATTATCGACCTTCACGCCACCATCGACTTCTAAGCGAATGTCATAACCTGAGTCATCAATCATTTTGCGTGCTTCTTTTAGCTTCTCAAGAGTATGAGGAATAAAAGACTGCCCACCAAAACCTGGGTTAACCGACATTAGCAAAACCATATCCAACTTATCCATAACGTGCGTCATGTGATGCAGAGGTGTCGCAGGGTTAAATACCAAGCCCGCTTTACAGCCACCGTCTTTAATAAGCTGCAAGCTGCGATCAATATGATCAGACGCTTCAGGATGAAAAGTGATGTACGTTGCACCCGCTTTAATAAACTCGGCAATCATGTGATCAACCGGCTTAACCATTAAATGCACATCAATATCAGCCGTCACGCCATGCTTACGCAAAGCAGAACAGACCATTGGCCCAATCGTTAAATTTGGAACATAGTGATTATCCATAACATCAAAGTGAACAATATCTGCACCAGAAGCCAATACGTTATCCACTTCTTCACCTAAACGGGCGAAGTCAGCAGCTAAGATAGAAGGAGCAATTTTGTAATCAGGCATATAGATCTCAATGTTGAACTGGGTTAAATAGCAGTAATAAACGCATTTTAGATGGAAATTCGTATAAAAGTAAGGAACATCTTTTGCTTCTTAACTAGGCTATTAGCTAAGACGAATTTTAAAAGACACCCTAAGAGAGTACGGAAGACACGAATGCTCAGCCGATTGCATCACCCAATAGACCACCAGCAAGATTGTAAGCCACCTCAAAAAGGCTCTAAGAAAGATTCTAAGAAAGTGGCTTTATTACTTATCTGCCTAAGCAGTTTATGCACACTGCCGTCATTTCTGTGGGCAGAGGATAGCGATGATGCGAGTGAGCAAACAGAAACAGAAGCGACGACAGAGCAGGAGACCGCAGCAGGTTCAGATTCAGATTCAGGCGATGAAAAAATAGCCCCAATAAAAAATACCCAACGCCATTTGCCCAACGTTCCACAAAAGCGCACCCAAGCTCTCATTCATCACCTAGAACTGATGGAGCGCCAAGATGAAATCGTGCAATTAAACGCCGCTGAAGAAGTCTTCTATGGTTTTTATTTACCCGAAGCCACCGGAGCACCCCAGGGCGCGGTCTTAATTTTGCACGATAACCAGCAGCATGGTCACTGGCCTAAACTCATTGCACCATTACGCGAAAGTCTGCCTCAAAACGGCTGGACGACCTTCTCAATCGAGTTGCCAGAATTGCCCGCAAGTCAGCGTATTATGAGAGACCCGGCTGCAAAAGCGCCAGTGGAAGAAAGTGAAGACGAGGACACCGAAGAAAACAGTTCAGTCTCTTTAGCGCCCATTACAACAGACCAAGAAGGAGATGCCCTTCTAACAGAAGAAGCCGCCGATAGTGACGCGCCGGATTTTTCAAAACAACCTCAGGTTCAAGAACAAGATGATAAGAGTCTAGAGCCCTCACTTCCTAGGTTAGCAAAACTACCTGATTTACCTGCAGACGCCCCTTTCACAGCCATGGCGTCTGAAGCGGCTGCCGTAGACCCATTGGAACAATACCAAATACTCAACCGACAACGCATTATTGCTGCTATCGATTACTTAAAAAGCAAAGGCCAGCTGAACCTTATAATACTCGGCTATGGCACAGGCGCCGCATGGGCAATCGACTATGTCGAACAAATCAGTCAAGCCGATGCCGCAAAAGGTAAAAGAAATAAAAAAGAAGATAACAAAGGTCTAACCCTGGTCACCATTGATGCTAGGCCCAGCATTAATCGCTTCGCTGACATGAATCAGCAATTAAAAAAAATGAGCATACCTTATTTGGATATTATCCAGCCTAGTAAATCCCTTGAAATGAAATATGGCAAAGCAAGAGAGGCCATCATGAATCGCAATCAGAATCCTAATTATCAGCAAATAATAAGTGCTGACATCGGTTATGACCAAGATCAAAACAGCCCAATTATTAGGCGTATTCGGGGCTGGATTAAAGCCAAAGCAGGCGGCACGTTGGTCAAAATGACTCGCTAAAAAGGGCGATTAATCAGCTGATAAGGATCGCCAATTCCTAAAACCGCTTCCAGTTCTTCATTCGTTAACCAAGCATCATCAGGAAAGCCAAGGCGGCGTGATAACTGCAGTGCACCGTGAGCCCAAGTACACTTATTCGCGAACAACATGCCCTCACTATTTAATGTGCCTCCCTGATTGATATAACCCAATGCCAATGTTCTAGCAGGGCCAAGATCCAGCGGTCGACAACACGACAAAATGGCCTCACCGTGTCCATGAAATAAGAACAGTCGCTGCTTAATAGTATGAGAAAACAAAGCTTTTTGTAATTGTGAATCGGCTTGTATCTCGCCCTCCCATTCGTCTCTTGGAAAACGAAAACGACCGGGCTCTAACATGTAAATTAAACTGTGCGCTTGTTTATTGTTGGCAAGACGATCGCTCAGTAATAAGGCTTGCTGTAACTGAAAACTGCCAACCGCAATTATCTGCACATCGGCCTGACAATGACCGCGCAAGCAAATAGCGCCTTGCTCAACCAATGCTTGAGCTTGCTCTGGCGTTAGCATCACGGGCACTTTTGATTTGGCGACAACCATATTCCAAATCGAGCCCATACCGCCATAGCAAGCTTTGAGTGTCGCCATTGCGCTATTAGCATCGGCGGGGTATACAACCCGAGCCATGTCGCTCATTTCATTTAACAATGCTTCACTCAGCGTAGGATCTTGATGGCTTTGCTCATTTTTGCCATTTTCCCAAACATGCGAGGTCGCAATTAATGGCACCGATAACCAGCCCGCGGGTTCCGAATTTTCTTTTTGATGGCGAGAAAAAATTAAAGCCTGACGAATTGCGCCTAGCATTTTTACCGCAAAAGCTTCGTAAGATACAACAAGATTGAGCCCCTGCCGGTTTGCCAAACAAGCAGAGATAACCGCCTCTTCATTCAACGCGGTAATGACCTTTCCGGTAATCGATTCTGCAATACCCAACTCAGGCTGCGTCACACGATGCTTTAATAACTCTAGGGTTTTACCAAAGCGATTAGAGTTTAATTCATCCGGATTACCGACCCGAATGCGCAATTTAGAATTCACCTCAGCAAGATCAACAAAATAATCATCCAACCCCTGAGCAGGTGAATAATAGCGTCCCAGTTTTTGCCAGTTAGGTTCTGGTCGCGTGATAGTGACTTCCACAGGGCTATACGGTTTTGTGGGTTGGGTTAATAACCGCGCCGCTTGCTGCCATGTTTTTTGAGAATGAAATAAAACCTGCGCGCCCTGATTAAATAAAGCGCACGCTTGCTCATCATTTCGAGGGTTATTCATCAGCGGCAAGCCATGCGCCGCATTGGTTCCCGCACCAGGAAAGCCAAATCCTTTTTCAGTTTCGGCAATGCAATAAGGCAGTGCAACGGGGTATTCTGCAGACCCTAGCTTCACCGCATCTGCGGCTTTCGTTAACTGCCTTTCCATATGAACAATGGCCCAAACAAATGCAGCAGGATCACGACCATCAATGCAAATAGGGTCAAATCCCTGATGTGCCAAGTGCTCAGCAAACCAAGCGGTATCCCCTTGCTGTGCAGCCATGGTTCGCTGTTCAATACGACGGCCATTCGCAATCATAATCGGGCACACCAAACCATTATCTTCTGCACGCCACCAGCGAGCAGCCCAGTCACTACCACGCTGTTCTTCAAAAGCGCCATCACTTAAAAAGGCAACGAGGCGCTCACCCGGAAGCGGCTGATGAACATAGTGCAAAGCGGCAAACCCAAGATAGCCTCCTTCAATACTTGCGCCATTAGTATTCACATTAACGTGACTGCCTAATGGCGAAGCGGGCTTTCCGCGAGGCGAAACTTCAAAGCTATAGAAAGCTCTTACAAATGCGGTTAATCCTTCATCGGTTAGCGAAAACTCTTTCTGTCGATCAGGCTTGGCTTGTTGCGTTAATAGCTGGAGCGCATCAATCGCAGCAACACAATGCCCCTGACCCATAAGCCAATCTCTGTGCTGCCCAGTTAAGGTATTCGCCCCTATAAATCCGGCAAACGCAGGCACCATATTGAGCGACCCACCGGTATGTCCTTGCGGATCTTGCTTAAAGCTTTCGCTCGTCAATGTGCGGCCATCAAGATGCACGTCTTTGCTGTACGTCATATGCGCCACTAACCACATCGCCTGATTGGTGATGATATCCAATGCCTGCAAGCATTGATAAAAAGCGTTTAAACTTTCAATTTTATGCTCAGCTACTAAATACTCGGCTAATTCTTTAATGCGCTGCTGAGTGTCAGCATTATGCTGAATAACGCCCCGCCCTTGCGCCCAAATTTCACATTCACTTTTAGTTTTAGCACTCATGCTCGATTCCTTGTGATCCTTAATGATCTCTCGAATTGGTTATCCATAACCCTGCTGCTCTTGCGTTTATTGAGGTTACCTATACTGCTACGAGCTCTTATCATTATCATTGCCAAAAAAAACATAATGCAGCTTAGTCTTAGGCGAGCGGCCTTGCCTTGTGTTAAATCAAGGTTCGCTATCTCAAGGCTTATCTATTGAAGACACAAGCAGTCAGTACTGATTTCATAAGGCACTTTCCGTTATAATCCGCCACATTATAACGACGCGATGTGATCCATGACTGATAATCCAGAGGCATTAAATAACTGCATCAAAAACATGCTGCCTGACGCTTACCTTAGTAAACAAAGCCTGCCTCAATGTACTGACATAAAGCTTTGGCTCGTCGATCCTACCCCCATGCAGCGTCGTTTCAGTCAGGACGAAATTTTAGCCATTCAAGCCTACCCCGCTTACTGGGCTTTTTGCTGGGCGAGCGGCCAAGTATTAGCGCGATATATTTTAGATAATCCAGAGCTGGTTCGTAATAAACGCGTTATGGATTTTGGTGCAGGTTCAGGAGTCGTTGCGATCGCCTGTGCGATGGCGGGTGCTAAGCAGGTCATTGCCTGCGATATCGATCCTGATGCTTTATTATCTTGCCAAGAAAATGCGGCCTTGAATAACGTGGACTATGAACTGCATGGCGACTTATTCGAGTTCGACCAAGAGCTTGATCTGCTCATCGCCGCCGATGTGTTATACGACAAGGCCAACCTGCCTTTATTAAATATCTTCTTAGAGAAAGCCCCCGAAGTACTGGTTGCTGATTCTCGGGTTAAAAACTTTGATTTCCCGCCCTACCAAGCAATTGGACGTATTGACTCCTTTACCGTGCCCGATTTGGATGAGCTTGATGAGTTTCGATTAGTAAATTTATACAGCGCAAGTCGAATATAGGATCGATTTGTTAGATCAAAGACGTCTCTAAAACGCGTATCTAACAGTTCATAAAGCATTCATTTAGGGCTATGATGAATAAGTGCAAGAAAGATTGGCTCTCCAGATTTTGCACACCCTAGGTCGCTAAATACTTGTCACACGGGAAGCAGCAATGGCACCAATATCATCCGCAGGTAGTTATTCAATACCTGCAGCCCAGCCACCTCGTAGTCAAGCTGAGCGCTCTGCTCCAGCTGCTAATGTTAAAGAGATAGTTGAAGACATTAAGGTTGAAAAAAACCTTCAACAAGAAAGTCCGCTTCAACGGGTAAATGATGATCAAGGCCGCAGGTCTTCTGAGCAAGAAAATGCGATAAGTGAGAACAATCCGTCACCGACCGTGACGCAAGCAGAAAATGAAACATCTGTTGGAGAGCAGCAAAAAATTGAGGCCGCACAGCAAGAGGCACAACGAGCTGAGTTTAATCAGCAGGCTGGCATTGTCCGCGAAACAGAGCCTAACGATGTGCGACCTCCTTCTATTAATACCAATCAGGCTTTTAATACCAACCAAGCTTCCACTGATGCTGCTAAAGTGCAAAAAGTTGATTCGGTGCAAGTTCTTCAGGTAGATAACCCCGCCATTGATGTCTTTGTTCAATTACAAAATATCGACAGTCCTCCAAGGCAAGGACAAGAAGTGAACCGCTTCGCTTAAACCCAATTTCACCATAATTCCCGCATTAAAATATACGATCGCCAACTTCGATCGATGAAGCAAATGGTTAGCGCCTAGAAATACTACTTTTCCTCAGAAAAAGTCAAAAATGATAACTCGGTCTAATAACAAATCATTACGTTAATGATATAGTTATAATCATCAGTTATAAGTATATTATGTAATTGTCACCTATACCGGTGATACCTTCGCATGCGACGCAAAAAACAATAACGAGCAATCATGAGCCTGAAACTTTGCAATATACCCACGAATAAAGAAAACCGTGATACCAAATTCGTCGGGACGATTAAGTGCCAATTTAAACTTCCAGGTCTTGTACGCACCGATATAGAAGTAAAACGACAGACAATCGAAAAGCGTTTAAACCAACGTTTCAAAGAAAATCATATTCTGTGTTCAGCCTCACGATCACCACTATCGCTGAACATTAACAAAGAAACAGAACACGTTCATTTCATCGTTGATATAAGGGTTTACCATATCAGCGAAGAGAGTAATGCTGAGTTAGCCGCCGCACGCTGGTTTGCTAAGGTAGGCCGAATGATACCGAAAATAATCTTAGGTAGCTCAACCTGGGCAGCAGAATATGCAGGGCTGAGTACTAATATTATTCCGTCTTATTTATTCGCATTAGAAGACGCCCTAGGGTTATACGAAACTCAAGAAGTTTCAGCTTGATAGCCAAAATGTTACAGGCCCATCATTAATCAAAGCCACTTTCATATCCGCACCAAACTGTCCGGTGCCGACTGAGATTCCTTGGTTTTTCGCCTTACTAACAAACTCTTCATATAACGCTTCTGCGACCGCTGGCACAGCCGCGGTTGAAAAACCTGGGCGAAGGCCTTTTTTAGTCTCAGCCGCCAAGGTAAATTGCGAAACAATCAATAGACTGCCATTCACTTGCTGCACATTTAAGTTCATTTTATCGTCATCATCTGAAAATATTCGATAATGACTCACCTTATGTAATAACTTATCCACATCAACAGAGCTGTCTTCTTTCTCTACACCAAGTAGAACAACCAGCCCTGAATGAATGCTGGAGACTGTTTCTCCGGCAATCGTCACACTGGCTTCCGTAACCCTTTGTATTAATGCTTTCATTTTTATTCTACCAATACCAATTTATAAACTGAGACTTAGTTCTAAAGCGATTATAAAGAAGATTGAGTTTGTATGCCCGTACTGTCATTATGCACAATGAATAAAAAAATCGTCCTCCGTGGATTAATTTCCCTGCTTTTTTGCTCACCTATATCTGGCTATACGACCGATATTTTTATCACTGTTGATGAAAACGGTAATCGTATTTTCTCAGATGTTCCTAGCAAGCAATCACGCACACATACCCTCAAAGAAATCAGTACGATTCCTGCGATAAAAGTGCAAAAAACAACAGCAACCGCGATTAATGATCAAGATATTGAGGTTCAATATCAGCAACTCTCGATTATCAGTCCATCGACTAAAAGCCATATCAGTCGAGATAAGCTAGGCAACTTTGTAGTATCGGCCCAAGTAAGCCCAAGTCTTTCTGATAACGACGAAGCGGTATTGCTATTTAATGGCGAAGAAATCAGCGCCGGTAAGCAATTAAATTGGCAGATCAACAGCGCCGACAGAGGTGCTCATGAGCTGCAAGTGGTTATTCGCTCACGAAGCAATCAACAGCAGAAAATCAGCAGCGCTATTGTCACAGTATACGTGAAGCGTTAATCGCTCTATTCATAGCGGGTTATCGCTTAACCCTCTATTGCTACTTCTTTCAGCACAATGGCACGACCCATAACCCTATTTATAACTATAAAACCATCTATAAAACCATCTATAAAACTATCCGCCTTACCGCACCAATAAAAAGCACTTAAGTGCTATTAATGCACTACTATTGTGCATTTCTGTAACTCAATGCTCTAAAAGTGTCCAAAATAAGACTATAATCAGTGTAGAAAGCATCAGATACGTGCAAACTCAATAGTGGTTTAGTTTTTGCATTGCCAATAAGATTAATCTGTACAATTAATCACTCTCTGCTAAGCAAAAGGAAAGGTTTATAAATGATTGCGTCGGCCGTACTCAACCAGCAGCTACTAGAATACCTAAATACTGGCATTTTATTGCTCGATGTCGACTTGTCAGTTATCTATATGAACCCGGCTGCAGAAGTATTATTACAAGTCAGTGGTCGACAAGGGCTTGGTGAACACTTCTATGACCTAGCTTGGGAATCTGAAGCCGATAAGCTAGCTTTGCAAGAATCAATATCAACCGGCTATACCTTTACCAAACGCGAAACCGAAGTTGTGCTGCACAGCGCACAGACCATCACTGTCGACTACAGCGTTAGCCCTATTTTACACCCTGAAAGTCATACACCATGTTTGCTGATCGAGATTCAAGGACGAGATCGCTTAATGCGAATTTCGCGCGAAGAGCAGATTATTTCTAAGCAAGAAACAACTCGTGAGTTGGTTCGCGGTATGGCCCATGAAATTAAAAATCCTCTCGGCGGTATTCGAGGTGCTGCGCAATTATTGTCACGCGCACTACCCGATGCCTCATTGGATGAATATACCAATATCATTATTGAAGAAGCTGATCGCTTACGCGATTTGGTCGATCGCTTACTCGGTTCGCATCAACTGCCAAAACAAGAAGCGACGAATATTCACGAAGTTATTGAACGCGTTTGCCAATTGGTCGAAGTCGACCAGCTGGGGGATATTAAAATCATTCGTGATTACGACCCTTCTATTCCAGAGTTCATTAGTGATAAATCCCAACTAATACAAGCCATTCTGAATTTGTGCCGCAATGCGGTTCAAGCAATGGTTGAGGCTGGCATTGAACAGCCAACACTCACTTTACGTACACGAACCAAAAGCCAATTTACCATTGGTCATCTACGCCATCGTTTAGTTGCGCATATTTCTATTACTGATAATGGCCCCGGTATTCCCGACAATTTGAAAGAGAATTTATTTTACCCCATGGTCAGTGGCCGTGCAGAAGGCACAGGCTTAGGTCTCTCTATCGCCCAATCTTTGATAAACCAGCACAATGGAATTATCGAATATGAGAGCGAAACTGGCCGTACACAATTCTCTATTTTCTTACCACTTACATACGCTTAGGACGAATCAATATGAATACTGTTTGGATTATTGATGATGATAAATCAATTCGCTGGGTTCTCGAAAAAGCACTGGAGCAAGCGAACATTCCTTGCCGTGTATTTGAAAGCGCCGAAACCATTATGGGTTTATTAGAGAAAGAAAAACCCGCAGCGATCATGACAGATATTCGCATGCCGGGTATTGATGGCCTCGAGCTACTCTCTCAGGTAAATGAAGCTCACCCCGAGCTTCCTGTGATTATTATGACGGCGCACTCCGATCTGGATAGCGCAGTAAGCTCTTATCAAAGCGGCGCTTTTGAATATCTCCCTAAGCCGTTTGATGTTGATGATGCGGTTACTCTTATTCAGCGTGCCATTGCGCATTATGAAGAGCAGCAAGCTTCGCAAAAAATCGTTGAAGAACTGCCGAATAATACCGAGATTATCGGTGAAGCACCGGCCATGCAGGAAGTTTTTCGTGCCATTGGTCGCTTATCCCAATCCAATATTACCGTATTAATTAATGGTGAATCCGGAACCGGTAAAGAATTGGTTGCTCACGCATTGCATAAGCACAGTCCTAGAGCGAGTGAGAATTTCATTGCTCTCAACATGGCAGCGATCCCAAAAGACTTAATTGAGTCGGAATTGTTTGGTCACGAAAAAGGCTCCTTTACCGGTGCCGGTGGTCAGCGTCGCGGCCGTTTTGAACAAGCCAATGGCGGTACATTATTTCTTGATGAAATTGGTGACATGCCAGCGGATACTCAAACCCGCTTATTACGTGTCTTAGCCGATAGTGAGTTCTATCGTGTTGGTGGTACAACCCCAGTTAAAGTGAATGTTCGTATTATTGCAGCGACGCACCAAGACTTAGAAGGGTTAGTAAAAGAAGGCCGTTTCCGTGAAGATTTATTTCATCGCCTAAATGTTATTCGTATTCACATTCCAAGATTGGCAGATCGTCGAGAAGATATTCCTCGCTTATTAAAGCACTTCTTAAACTCGGCCGCTGAAGAGCTTGATGTGGAAGTTAAAATCTTAAAACCTGAAACGTCAGATTATTTATCTAAGCTCGATTGGCCCGGCAACGTTCGTCAGTTAGAAAACACCTGCCGCTGGATTACGGTTATGGCTTCTGGTCGAGAAGTTCATATCAATGATTTGCCTCCTGAGTTATTAGATCAAGAAGCAACGGCGCCAGCATCAGGCAACTGGGAACAGGCATTACAGTATTGGGCTGACCAGCAACTAACACAAGGTACGCCTGCGCTGTTAGATGTTGCTGTCCCACTGTTTGAACGCATCATGATAGAGACGGCACTTAAACATACCGCAGGACGTCGTCGTGATGCCGCAATTCTATTAGGTTGGGGCCGAAATACGTTAACGCGTAAGATTAAAGAGTTAAATATGGACAGCGAAGAAGCCCATGAAGAAGAAACAGAAAGCTAACGAATCAGCTTTCTGTTTTTGATCAACGCACAATCTCTCGCCAATAAATCACACGGTCATTTCCTCGGAACTGGCCGAATGTGATTTTACCAAACGGGTTATCCCCATAATCAGCATCGCCATCGTTTTCTATGCTTAGCCATGGCAAATTATTAATCGTATCGTACTCATAGATCACCGATCCTGAATTACCTAAACCTGCGGCATCAAATGTAATTTCTCCTACCCCAGAACTGATATTAGAACTCAACGTTGCAAACGTTTCACCGGTTGATAAATTCCCTGTCCACGATCCTGTTTGTGGAGTAAGCGGGGGATCGGTATCCAATAGAACCGTGCAGGAGTCATCCGTATTTAAAACAAAATCTGTTCCGTCATAATACTCTGTTCTCACCGCCATATTTAAATCAAAGGTTTCTGGCCCAAAAATATTACCCAGTTTTAACTGGCCAAAACGAATATCTAAGCTGTTCGCGGTATCAAGATTTTTTGCATTACAGTTGCCAAGCCCAGAGCAATCCGTAATGGTATCTGCCCGCATATCCAATGCATTTAAAACACTGACATTACCATCGTTATCCGCTAATAAGATACCCACATCAAGATCTTGATAAGGACCATCCGGTAGCCCTGAAGGCGCACGCGTAAAGATACCGCCATCGGAGTAAAGGTATTCGCCATTGCTCCAGCTGGTCGAGTTAAAGCCACTCAAACGAGTTTGATAGCCTCCGCCATCATTATTATTTTCTGCCACCAGCGAGATACTGGCTTTTGCAAATGCAGCGTTATAATTAAGTACTAACCCTCCGCCAAATCGCTGCGCTTGCACCGTATAACTAATATCAATTTCACTGTCTGTTTGATCCATGTAGCTAAAACCACTGCAGCTATCACTGGTACTACTTGACGTTAGAATAAAATGATCTGGATAAAATCGGCCAACGGTCGGTAGCGTAAAGGGGGCTATGGTTTCGCCATAATAGGTACTCGGCGTGGCCGTTATCGAGAATACGCCGACTTCAGAAATTGATTGATTATTCATTTGAATCGCACCACCGTCTGCACTACCAAAAGTAGCAGAGTTAATGGCTAAGCTACCAGCACTTCCCGCAGACGGTATAGGAGATACCAGGCCATGAGTTAGCGCAATGCTGCCTTGGTAATCATCGGCAGTGCCTCCGCCAATGCATTGCGCTTCTGAGCTCAATACAAAAGGGGCACCGGCCGCCACAAACTTAGAACACGTTTCATTAACCATGCCCGTTGCACAAGAAGCATTAGCATCAGCGATAGAAAGATTAATCAAATTAGGTTTTACAACAAAGTCAGTACTGCTCGCGACTAGCTCAGAAAATTCAGCAATACTGCCATCATAAGGTGCGTCATCGTGTTTAAAATTAATCCCCAATACATTACCCGCATTTGGGTAGCCAATATCCACATCAGCAATGCCACTATTAAAGGTTAACGTTAAATTATTAGCGGCAGGTTCAGACTGATCACTAATGGCCTGGCTATCTAAGAGTAAATCCGTTGTCACGACATCTGCACCAGAGTCTGAATCTATATTCACGCCATACCAAGCCTTTAAATCTTTCGCCCCCGTAAAACCCGTTAAGGTTTGGCACGCTACTCCAGTATCGTCTTCACCGATTGCCGTTAACCGTAAACTGCTAGTCCCCCCGCATGTAAAAGATGCAGGGGTAGTAATGGTAAACCCTTCCGTTCTAAAGTCGGTTGGACTGAGCGATGTACTCGCGACACCCTCAACCGTATCCTCAGCGCTAACGTACAACGTCGCATTTTCATTCTGATGAAATAAATACGCATCTTTTGTACCCAGTTCAGTACCATCAAACACTAACGAGCTAATGGTAGGTGTAGACACGAGCGTGGCATAAAACTCACTCAATGCATTTTCGTTAGTACTTAAATCCACTGTACCGGCATAGTCTTCTTTTGGCGACGTGCCATCATCACACATAGCTTGAATGGATATTTTTGAACGAGTACCTGGGCATGCTAAGGCATAATCCGGTTGTTCGATATTGAAACTGCCCAGTGTGCAGCTCGCACTTTCACACAGGTCGCCATAGTTTAGATTGGCGGCTGCTGAAGGGTTATAATAAACGTTGGTATCACGACCGATACTAATATCAACACCGGTAAAAGCACCGTAATAATTAGAATCCCGATCTAACTCTATATTACCCGTGCCGTACATAACCCCACTGAATGTCACATCACTGCCGGTATTAATCGCATTGTATCCATACAATAAAAGCTGACTCGCGTCCCCTTGAGAGTTAGCACCTGGTGAATTAATGATGGCATTACCGGGTAATGAAAATGTATTGTTAATGTAGAGTCGTGCCGTACCACTATCCACATTGATCCTGAGCCCTCCCCCCGCAGAAAAACGATTAATCCAATATGTTCCAGAAACAAGGTTTAGCACGCCATTATTCCCAAAACTTAAATCATCAATATAATAATTGCTGTGACCAGAAATCACGCCTAAAGTAGCATTATTTCCAAGAGAGACATCTCTGTACTTGTGTTCAGTTCCGCCAATGCTTCCTGTTCCATTATTGTTAATAGATACATCAACGGTATTGGTAGTAGTATTAGGAAAAGTATCTGGGACAGTAGGTTCTACAGATAGACCACTGGCTTGGCATTCAGACGATACACAGCTACGAGCCGTTGAGCTTCCTGTTAGAGTCACTGAACTAGCATCCAAAATATCATCAGGACTAAAGAACAATTGTGCGTCACGGCCAAAACTAATTGTTCCTCCTGCATGGCTATTTAATCCATCAGGAAAACTGCTGACGCATAAATTAATAGATGAGCAAGGTCTCGTCACTTCCATTAGCTCCCTCGCTTGCCCTTCGCTCAGAGCTTGATCAAAAATATTTACTTCGTCAATACTCCCCTTAAAGTAACGTGACGATGAGTTTTGATCTGCAGCAAACTGCAAAGGATCACTATTAACTTTTGCATTACCGGCATGAGAAGAGCTGCCAGACTCAACACCATTTATAAATATTTTTTGATCACCAGCCGTATAGCTAATAACGATATGCGTCCACTCCTGAGCATTAATTGTCGCAATAGAATCTAGCTGCCTTGAAGTATTTGTTCCATTAACTTGCCACCACCAATTAATTTTTCCTCCAGCCTTAACATGAAATTCATAGTTTTCGTCTTTGGATAAAATCGTTTTTAAACCACCCGTAGGAATTTCATCAATTTTTATCCACACACCAACAGAAAAATTATCCAAATAGTCTAATAGAGGGTCATCAGGTATTTCTACATAATCATTATCACCATCAAACTCACCATAATTACAGGTGCCAACATTAGCTCCTAATGCAGGATCCACATTGGATGTATTAGCGCCTTGATATGAACGCCCATTCAGCCCGTTAATACTTGAATCGGCGACTTCATTGACACTGCCATCCCAGCTGACTTCATCAAGCCGGTATTGTAGAACTGGCTTTGGCAAGGCTAAGAGTTGATTACGAAAAAATAAATCAAAGCTAACTTCGACACTCACGGTATTATATGAATATTCAATGAAATCAGAATCATCTATTTCTAAACCGATGGTTGCGCTCTCGCCATTGGATGTATTGTTATTGTAGCGATAGCGAATATCACCATTTTCGTATAGAACAACTTGAAAGTCGTAGCGTAAATTATTCGAGTAAGCTCTTACATTCGTCCAGTTGGCAATAAACTTCCTATTAGGGGCGCTTCCCAAAGTTCCATAAGTCACAGACGAAGATCCATCATCGACTAAATCATCCCAATAAATGGCAATAAAACGATCACCTTGATTCGTCGCTAAAGAACTATTCGTATAGTCTCGGTGCATTCTTTCCGTAGCACCGAATTTTATAATACCATTGGTAAAAATAGTGAGATCGTTATAGATGATATTATCAAACTGAAATGGGAATCCAATTGCTACCGTTTGCTTATCATCATCATCCGGATAATTTGTATCCGTATTCTCCCAAACCACAGTATTAATAACGTCTGGAGTTTCTAATGGTGTACCTTCTAATTCAGTCATCGTATAGGAAGCATTTGCAATATAGGATGCAAATATTAAAATGATGAATACAAATTTTGTCATTTTAAGCGTACCTCTACCGTCCGCTCAGCAACGGCATTATTACAACGCCCAATACTCACGATCGTACAGTAAGTATTACCATTTGCACTAAAGCTAGTACAATTCGTCACTGCACTGCATTGATTTAATCCTGTGACTGTAAAATTATAAGTAACGTCAGCGCCACCACTACAAGCACAAGCAGTAGGAGTCAGCGTATTTTCGGCTCTGAGTTGTGCGCCACTTTCTGCCGCATAAAACGCCCGAGTAGACAACACATTCTGACTATAAGACTGGCTACTGGATGCACCTAACTGGTTCACTGCAATCGCAATTAAACTCATAATAACGATGATAAATAATGCAACCGGTAAACCAAGCCCACCTTGCTTAGCATTCAATACTTTTTGTGAATTATTAAGGTACATTGCGTAATTGCACCTCCTGGCTAATGTCTATAAATTCTGTCGTCGAATTTGGTCGAGCAATAACGACAGTCATTCTCACAACCGCATTTCTTTGCAACTGCGCAGGCTGAATATTAAACGATAAACTATTGGGTTTTAGTGAATCCGCAATCAATGTTCTGTTCGAACCTACTGTAGGAATGCTACTACTGCTATCTGAATGAAAGCCATAATTCTGGTAACGCCATAGACGACCGTTAGCATCATCACAAAAGCTAATAGGCTGACTCACTAAATAAAAACGCTTTCTTGGCGAGTCTGTCGGAAAGCGATAGCCAGGAGCGGTAGAGAATGTTATTCGCTGCAAGTCAGCACTGGGAACTCCTACTGCACTCGCCGTTGCCGTCATGCTAGAGATCGACTGATTAGCATCATAAACCGACCCTAAGCTATCGGGATACACTGCAACGTATCCAGCCTCTGTGCCATCACCGTTTACAAATTTAATGCTATCAAAACTGATTGCCGCACTCGCGGTGGGAATCGAAATATATTCTGAGCTATAAAGAATGGGCACCATCTCTATGCATTCATAACCACTGTCAGTAAATTTTCGAACACTGTTAGGGAGCGCACGTCGAACCTCCCGCATTACTTTTTCTATAGCAATCGTGGCGCTACTTGCTAACGCTTGTCGCTCGGTAGTATCAACCAAACCTTGAGCTGAAAAAGCAATAAACTTAACACTGCCCGCCGCTAAAATACCCAGTACAACAATCACCATCACAAGCTCTATTAGCGTAAAACCCCTCACCACTTTTTTAATCATAAATCCGCCCGCATCGCTGCAAATACCAGGCTTTGGTTCGTGGGTGTCGTAACCGTTAGCGTAATAAGTTTAGGATTCGTAGAACTTGCACCCAAATGGTCGTCACACGATACAACAATGCTGATGCTATAGCCGCTATAACTCGACGTTGTTGTGCCATCTAAAAAGGTGGCCGTTTCTGTTAGGCCATTATAATCATCCACATCATCAAATAAGCTACGGCTTGATTCTCCGGTTTCCGCTCCGGCGATACTGCAATTTCCCACCGCCCCACCGCCTAATGGAGAATTTTCTTGATAGCGCATAGATAGCATTTCATCGAGATAGGCCTGTGATAACTGAGTCGCTTTACTTTGCCACATGGGGTCAGCGCTTCTACCGACGCCAGTAAATAGACTGGTCGACAATGCACTTAAGGCAATGCCTAAGACAACAATGGTTATCACCAACTCGATCAAACTGAAACCTTTTGCGCGGTGCATGCTTGAGCGCTGAATGTTCAAGCCGTTATTATCTGAGCGGTACATTTTTGAGTTCAGATGCAGAGCGCTAGAGTGTGCAACTTCCTTCATAAATATATCCTGATGAACTAATACAAAGCTCTCTATCCACATTAGAGTCAATACAGACTCGTAAATTTTGGGCGGGTACGCGGTTACCATTACCATCAAAGGTTACCGTTAAAGCAGAAGACGATAAGGTCGAGCAGCTTGAGGTGAAGTCTGTTCCAAACCGAACCTGCTCATCATCACGCCCGACTTCGGCCTCATAAGTAATTGGACCCGACGTAACAACTAACTGCCAACTTTCTGAGGTTCCCGCTACATTAAGCTGTGTATGGCCAGAACTAAGGACAGATGATCGCGAGAGCGCTGTTTGCTGCGCCAGCCGAGCTGAAGCAATGAGTTGGTTCACGATGACGGTGGTTGAAAAACTTTGTTTAGAAGGAAAGCGACTAATCGCAAAAGCTGAGAGAATACCCAGCAAGATGATTACCGTAATGAGTTCTATTAGAGTAAAACCTTGTTGGGTAGTTTTCATGTTAAGTTTTTATAGTTAACATCCTGTTGTAGTTGCAACTACGCTAGGTAATCCGCCCACGGCAGCAGCAGTATAAACAACATTACAATCCGTCTGCAAGGCAAAGGTTATCGCAGCACCAGCTGTCGCACCGCCACCTGAAGGTGTATAATCGCTTGCACTTACTTGTGCAGCTGTTTGTATCCCAGCACTATCTGCAGTTGGGTAAAATTCAACCATTGTAATACTTGCCCCTTCCAGTGTTGCCGCGGCTCCACTAGCTAAGCCTGCTGCCAATGATTGCGCATGAGCAATATTAGCAGCGGCTTTAATCGTTCCAGCCAAGCCATTAATACTCGCCGTTCTAGCATTGCCCCCTAAGTCTGCAAATCGTGGTAATGCAAAAGCAGAGAGTACCCCTAAGATCACGATCACCATGATCAGCTCAATCAGCGTAAAGCCCGCTTGTTTATTTAATTGTTTCATTAATCGCTCCTACTTTTAATTTTTTAAAAGTCATCAAAATAAGGTAATAACTTGGCCTGTTGCCAGGTCATAATGTATTCGCAGACCATCCTGATTTAGACGATAGCGATAACGGCAGATACCGTTTTCTAATTGAGCTGAATAATGTGAATGACGATGACTCGCCTTCTTACTATCCAACTCAACTTCCAGCCCAACTGTTGGCGCCGAATCTTTTAACAAAGCAATCCATAGCCTTTTACAACTAGCGCTATTCAAACCTAGTTGCGTATTATTTTTTTCTTTACCGGATACCTCTTTTTCTAAACCCTCGGGGCTTGAAGCATCCGTATCTAAAGCATTTATACCTAAAGCATTTATACCTAAAGCATCCGTACCTAAAGCATCTATAGCTAAAACATCTATAGCTAAAACATCTATAGCTAAAACATCTATAGCTAAAACATCTATCGGCCACCCTAGCTGATTCATTAATAACGGCTGGTCACCGTCAATTTTCAGTAAGGATTGCGATTTTTTTATTCCTTTAGTCATCCAAAGACTGTGCGTTAAATTAACCGCTAACTGTAAATTGCTGGCGGTTAGCTGTACGTTTCTTTGATGCCCTTTACCCTGCATACTATTAATATTAGGAATAAACACAGCTATTAAAACAGCAATAATAAATACTGTAATCATGAGCTCTAGAAGACTAAAGCCGTATGCTGAAATACTTCTATTACTATAAATTCTAGTCAAAGATATTGATTTTTTCCTTCTGCAGTTACGAATAGACACAATTTTCTTGTTAGTCACTATTTCACACCCATGGCACCACTGAGCTCCCATATGGGTAAGAACACACCAAGCGCTAAGATCAGAACTAATACGCCTAAAAAGACTAACAAAATAGGCTCAATAGAATCGGCGAGTTGTTTCAACTCATAATCGATCTCTTCTTCGTAAAAGTCGGCAACATCATCTAACAAAGTATCAATTGAACCTGTTTCTTCTCCTACCGACATCATTTGTAAAACCAAGGGAGTGAACAATCCGGTTGCTGCTGCTGTACTGGTTAGTCGCTCTCCTCGCTCAACACCGCGATACATATCTTCGATGGCAGCTCCGATTGATTTATTGCCCACACTTTCTGCAACAATAGACAGTCCTTTCAAAATGGGTACGCCAGTAGAAAGCATCATTGCAAATGACCGAGAGAATCGAGATAACGCAATACGCTTGAAGAGAGATCCGAACAGAGGCATATTCAGTTTTTTGGTATCCCACCAGAGTAACCCTTCAGGTGTTTTCACATAGTGACGCCACGAAAAAACTACGACAATTACAACAATGAGCATTAACCACCAATAATTAATTGTGAATTCTGAGGAGGCCACAAGTATACGAGTCGTAATTGGCAGGTCAGCCCCCAACTTTTCAAACACACTGGAAAAACTGGGAATCACAAGTATGTTGATAACGGTTATCGCCAAAAACATAGCCGTCATAACAAACATAGGGTAGCGAGTAGCGGACTTGATTCTTTTTTTAGTTTCGCGTTCGAGTTCTAAGTGCGCCGTTAGTTTTTGAAAAGCCAAATCAAGTCGCCCAGTATTTCCACCAACATGAATCATACTGACAAAAATAGGCGAGAAAATTTTAGGAAATTGGCGAAATGCTGTTGCCAGCTCTGAACCTGATACCAAGGAATCAGCAATGGCATTTAGAACTTCAGCCAAGCGTACATTGTCACTCGATTCGGCTAGCCCATTGAGTGCCCGAATAATAGGAATGCCCGCTTTCGTTAATGCATACAACTGGCGTGTTAATAACACCTGATCATCTAAAGTGATTTTCTTTTTAAAGGCAAAAGAAAACTCAACCCCTTTTGACTCTAATGTTTTCTCTGCCAAGCTTGTTAGCACAATCTTTTTTAACTGTAGCTCACTCATCGCAGCCGAATGATTAGCCGCTTCAACTTGGCCATTCACTTGCTGCCCATCACTGCTACGACCAACATATTCAAAAGTGGGCATATCAGCCTCCGTCGCCTAAGCTAGCACTCACACGGAATACTTCATCTAAGGAAGTAATACCTGCACGTGCATAATCTAAAGCACACAATGCCAAGGGTCTGAATCTTGGATGTGCTTTTGCTGCCGCGGCAAAATCATCGGCCGAGTTACGACGCAATGCACCAATCATCGCCTCATCCATTTCTAATAATTCATAAATACCAATACGACCGCTATAGCCAGTATTATTACACTGATGACAACCTCGACCTTTTTTATAGCTTGCTAATAAAGAGTCTTCATCCATAGACATTAACCAAGCGCGCTCTTGGTCATCTGCGTCATAACTTTCTTGGCAATGATCACATAAACGTTTAACCAATCGCTGCGCCATAACGGCTCTTAGCGAAGAAGCGACAAGATAATTATCAATACCCATATCCAATAAGCGCATGGCGGTCGAAATCGAATCGTTGGTATGCAGCGTTGATAACACCATGTGACCCGTCATTGCGGCTCTCAAACCTATCTCTGCTGTTTCATGGTCTCGCATTTCACCCACTAAGATAACATCGGGATCTTGTCGTAACGCCGCACGTAATACGGTAGAAAACTCCAATCCCACTTTAGGATTCACTTGAACCTGGTTAATACGAGGAAGTCGGTATTCGATTGGATCTTCTGCAGTAATAATTTTTCTTTCGGCGGTATTCAATAACGTAAGTGCACCATAGAGCGTTGTTGTTTTACCACTCCCTGTTGGCCCTGTTACCAAAACCATTCCGTGTGGGCGCTCAATTAAATATTTAAATCGTTCTTGAATATCTTTCGGCATCCCTAGGGAATCCAAGTCGAGTATGCCGCCACTTTGATCTAATAAACGCATAACGACCGACTCGCCAAACTGAACCGGCATCGTCGATAAACGAACATCGATACTTTTATTTTTCACACGAATATTAAAACGGCCATCTTGCGGAATGCGTTTTTCTGAAATATCGAGACCCGACATAATTTTCAAACGCGATACCAAAGCAGAGGCAATTCTGCGTTCTTTCATGACCTGCTCTTGCAAATCACCATCTATTCTCATCCGAATTCTAAGCTGTGTTTCTTCCGGTTCAATATGAATATCAGACGCTTTTACCTGTACGGCATCTTCAAAAATACTTTGTAATAATCGAACAACAGGGGCTTCACTACTGTCGCTACTAGAAGCTAGCTCAGTGATATCAAAATCACTTTCCGACAATTCACCTTCTAATTCCCCAGCAATTGAAGCAATTTCATCCTGGCGACGATAAATACTGTCGAGTGTCGGTAATAGATTTTCTTCCGAAATAAAGGCAGGCAGCACTGGGCGTTTTAACTGTCGTTGCAAATCATCAATGATCATCAGGTCGGTAGGGTCTGACATACCCACGAGCACACCATCTGGCTGCTCGGCTAAAACGATACACCGATAACGCCTAGCATAAGTTTCTGGTAGTATTCTTACGACATCCGCGACAACACGATAGCGATTAAGATCGACATAAGGATAATGAAAATAGTCAGATAAACAGGTCAATAAGGCTTCTTCTGATACAAACTCAAGGTCTGTTAATACCTTACCGATTTTTTTACCGGTACGTTTCTGTTCCGCCAATGCATCCATTAATTGTGCATCGGTTATAAAACCCTTCTCTACTAATAGGTCGCCTATGCGAACTTTCTTTTGAGCATCGACCTTATTATTCATATACAGCAACCTCACTCGGATTCATTTTTTCTAAACGCGAAGTGATCCATTTTTTTTGTCGATAGGTTAATAACGTTGATGTAAGCAAGTTTTGATACATTGCGATTGTTCTATCCTTTTTTCCGAGCTTAGAATAATTTAGCGCCATGGCAAGTTGCCACTTAGTTTCATTAGGTTGTTGCTTAATTAACTCGGCATAATATTTATTAGAGAGCTCATAAAAAGCGTACATTTGTAAGCTAGGTGCAATCAGTTCGAACCAACTTAAGTTTGTATTATTAGCCTGCTCGATCGCGAGTGTATAAATTTCATTTCCAAGCCCTTGCTGCATAAGAATTCTTACTTTTAATCTAAGGTACTCTTCTTTAGGCTCTTCACTCAGTGCTAGATTTATCCACGTTAAAGCAACTTCGCTGTATTTTTGTTTATAAGCTCTTAATGCTAGCTGATAGTGTTTAAAACCGGCATTTTTAACCGTGGTGATATTGGCTTCTTCCGACAATGAATTATCGACAGAGATTGTTGATATTTGATTTAACGCTTCCTGCTGTACAGGTTTTTTATTTACAGATTCTTTATTTACAGATTCTTGCTTTAAAGGTTTTTGTTTAGCAGACTCATGCTGTAAAAAATCAGATACCAAGGGGGCTGTATTTTCTACCCGTTGCTCTGGTGAAACTATGGGGGCAGTAATGGGCAAGGTTTCAGGCAGCTCGTTTTTCATTGCAGATGGCTTTGATACCGCTGCCATAGTGTGAGTTATTTCAGGGGCAACGATTCTTGTAAGTTCGGGGGCAATAGTTTTTGTTAGCTCAGAAGCATTACTTTTTGTTTCCGCGGGAGCAACAACATCATAGCCGCTCACTTCAAGCAATGCTGAATTTTTATAAAATACTTGCACAGAAATAATAATTAACAAAAATACAATCAGCGCGAGAAAAGAAAAATGTATCCACTTATTTCTTTCTACTGTCTCTGTTGCCATTAACGGTTGCAGCGGCATTCCTTTGTAAGGCTGCGAGTTATTAGTTTCTAATTGGCGTAAAACATCATTAACTAAACTCATAAATCGCCACCCAGGAAACTAAAAGAGTGATGAGCATCAATTCTCGCCAATATAGGGTTTTATTACTTATCGCCTTGGCTCCCTCAGTATCATTCACCGCCGCGCGAACATGCGCTTCTGAAACATGAGCCTCACCACCACCAAAGGCGCAAAGTAATGCCTTTTGTGCAATGATATTAATCAACCGGGGGATCCCTTCCGTTGCCTTCACCATCAGCTTCAAGGCTTTTTTCTCGAACAATGGCATACCCCGATAACCCGCCAGCACCATTCGCTGCTGGATATAATGCTGTAGGCTAGCATCATCCATAGGACTTAATTCAGCACTGTAAGTAATACGCTGCTTTAATTGACGAAACCGATGCTGTGCTAACAGCGTATTAAGCTCCGGCTGCCCAAACAATACGATCTGAATTAAGCTACGGCTTTCCGCCTCTAGGTTTGAAATTAAACGCAAAGCTTCCAAGCTATCTTCAGGGAGGCACTGCGCCTCATCAACCACTAAAACAACAGGGCGCCCTTGCTGTGCTAGCGTTAATAATCGCTTTTGAATCTTATCTTGTACTTGATGAATATCGACATTTTGCATTTCAAGACTCAGCTCATGCCCAATAGCACGCCATAGCGCTTCAGGTGATAATGCGGGGTTTGGAATATAAACCGAAACAATGTCTTCTTCTTGCAAGCTATTTAATAAACGTCGACATAGCAGTGTTTTACCCGTACCCACTTCGCCGGTAATTTTGATAAACCCTTCACCGGCCTGAAGTGCATAACTTAATACATTAAAGCATTCTAACTGTGGTTTGATTTCGACATAGAAATCGGTATTAGGCGCCAATGAAAAAGGCGGCTGGTTAAAACCATAGTAATTTTGAAAGCTAGAAATTATATTAAGAGGCGCCATTGTCATAATTTTTGCCCTGAATTTAGCCCAGAAAAGCGATCATTAATACGTTCCATTTCTTCGTAGTGGAAGCGGCTATCAACGACTCTAGGTTGGATCAAAATCACTAACTCACTTTGAACCGTTGTTTCTCTATTTTGACCAAAAAGAGCACCTATAATCGGAAGGTCTCTCAGATAGGGAATACCCGATGAGGTTGTTCTTTTTTGATTCTGCATCAGGCCACCAATAACAACAACCTGACCACTTTTAGCACGGATGATGGAGTCTGTTTCTCGAACCGTACTAAACGCTAAAGGCACGGTGAGATTTCCTGTGCTGAGTTCTACATTTTTTAGACGCTCACTCACTTCGGTAATCGTTGGGTGTACGTGCAAAATAACATCCTCACCTTCACTTATCTGGGGTGTTACATCCAATGCAATACCAGAGAAGAACGGGGTGAATATCACTTCAGGAAAGCTCGTCGTACTGCTTCCAGTACTCGTTGTTGGCGATTTAATTTCTGTTACAAAATATTCATCGTTGCCGACTTTTATCACGGCCTTCTGGTTATTAACCGTTGCGATTCTGGGGCTTGATAATACTTTGACAGTACCCTGTGTTTCTAGCAGCTCTATTACGCCCGTGAAGTTTTCATAATTCATATTGATATTGAAAACTCCACCAATATTATCAGCGTTCGTTAATAATTCTGACGCCATAGAACCTACAGCATTCTTAGTTGTATTATCGATAGTCCCCTTTCGTCCTGCGCCAAAAGTATTCCACTGAATTCCTGACTGAAACCCATCATTTAGTGAAACTTCCAGTATTTTTGCTTCTATTAAAACCTGCTTACCGACACTCAGCTCGGCTCTTTCTAAAAAGGTTTCAATATCTCTAATAGTGCTTGGCATCCCTTTAACAATCACCATTCCTGATTGCGGATCAACAACAATTGTGGCATCAGTTTTACCTTGAATCATCATATTCAAAGTAATCCTCAACTGCCCCCAAAAATCAGTATTAGAACTGGTATTTACTTGCGTTGAATTAATAGCAGACGTGGAAGAAGAGGTAGAATTGGAATCCTCTGAATTATCACTGGTTTCACTTGAGGTAACTTGGCCACTACTAACCCACATACCTGATGAACCTGAACGGCTGACATTTAAGTAATTGATAGGAAAAATGCGCGTTTGTACTGTGCGCGGATATACCTGTATACCATAACTAGAAATTGCATAGTCATAGCCATAGACATCTCTTACGGCTTCTAGTGCTTCTAGAATTGTGACATTTTTTAAATTAAACGTTACAGAACCTTCAAGTCCTTCATGAAGGATCATATTAAAATCAGTATCATGAACAAGGCTCATCAAGAACGATTTAATTTCTGTATTCTTGGCAGAAATATCGAATCGCCCCTCCTCAACGATCAGCTCAGGCTCCGGCGGAAGCAGCTGTTCTATAAATGCCTGTTCGTCATTATCAGAACGTTCCTCTAGCTCTTTCTCATGCCAAACCAATAAGGGTTCATCGGTTTCTGGGGCTTCTTTTTTTTGATTATTTGTAGCGCACGAAGCCATTACAAACGACAAAACCAAAATAGTTAATGCTCTATTTTTCACGATTATATTCCTTCGTCGAAGTGGTCATAGTCAAAACAATGCTACGCCCCTTGTACTTAACCTTGACCATTGAATCAGCGATTTCGATAACTTTAGCACCAGCAATTATTTGGCCTTCTACGACTAATGTATCGTTGATGATTGCAAGCCTACGATTCTCGGACTTTAAAATTTGCTGTAAATCTAACCTTTGCATTGTCGACGTTCGCTCAACACTTCGACTCATCCAACCCGGTGGTTTCATTGGATCTTGAGCAAAAACCTGCGTAAACGATGTGGACAAAAAAAGAAACAGAAGCACTATTAATTTATACACCTAATACCTCCTGACTCATGCTTAGTGTATATACCCGAAGACTTAATCTGCCTTTCGGATATACCGTGCTTTCATACTTTAGATCTTGCCAAAATAGTTGCCATGGCAAACTATCAAGTCGCTTTAAATATGAAACCGCACTGTCATATGTCGCTTCTAGTTCTATTTCAAAGGTATGGCGATAAATCAAAGCCTCGTTGCTGTCCGTACCATTATCTGAAGCATCCGAAGCACCTGAAGCATCCGATGTATTTGTCAGATTTCTTCCTTCAATACTCATCGCCTCTTCAGGCAAATTACTCAACGATATAAGCTTTAATTGTTTATCTTGAGTTAATACCTTCTCTAATAACCCCACCATCTGTTTAGGTGCTACTAAAGACTGTGTTAATAAATCAATCTTATTCTGAGAAGCCTGGCTTTCTTCCAGTAATTTTTTAAACTGCACTTCTAATGCAAGGTTTGGATTATCGGTCTCTCTATTTTTGGTTTTCTCTATCTGCTCAGTTAATAGCGTATTAGTTTTAACCAGCTGACTTTCTTCCTCTACCAACTGAATACTGCTTAAAACTAAAGGCTCTATCATCAACATGTAACCAAGCAGACTCAATATCACCACAAATGTCGATAAAACTATTTTTTGCTCTCTCGCCGAGATCTTTTCATAAGCGGTGATCGCCTCTATAAAAGGCTTTTTTTGCCACCAAGTCATAAGTTTCTTCCTAAGGACAACGCTTGTGCTTGAGCGCTTTCATCACGACGCTGTTTTTGGGTTGATAAAAAGAACTGGCTCCATGGCGTATCATTCTTTGTAATATTTATCTGTTTGAATGACTTACCCTTGTAAGCATCTTTAGAACCAAGCCCCATAATATAATGCGATACCTTATCCGGAGTCTTAGCAAAGCCGGTTAGCTGTACATCCCGCCCTTGATTAATGATTTCAATTTTCGACAACCAAATGCCATTCACACTTTGCTGAGAAAGCTGTTCTACTAACGCCGTAAAACTGCTTTTTCCACTAATAGAATCTTGCCGTAAAAAAGTAATGGCTCTTTTTTTTCTCTTGATTAGCTCTTTTTCTTTATTTATCTTTTCTTGAAGATTGCCATCAATGCTAATTTTAGGAAATTGCTCTGCAAGCTTATTGATTTGTTTATTTAATAACTCTTGTTCTTGATGTAATTGGGCGACATGATTTGATGAATACGTTTGAAATATAAACATCGCTGCCGAAAGGCCAATGAGGCCAACCAGAGTAATTAAAACAACCTTCCCAAATAGTAAAATTTCAGGTGAGAGTTTCGGTGGCTGAAACCGAGGGAGATAAAGGTTAATGCTGTGTTTAATTGGCAACATAGGCTAACGCTCCTCCTAATGCCATAACAGTGCTGTTCATTTCTTCAATACTGTCTGCAATGTTTATATCTGCATGTTTCAATTTTTCTAATATATTAGGCTGCTCAACATTAGCGGTTAATGCTGGCTGCATTGCATCGACTAAATGCGTTAAATCTACATTCCCACTCATTAACCATAACTGAGTGATTTGCCCCATTCCCAGCTGACTTTCGTAATAATCTAATGACCGCTGAACTTCCAAAACTAAACTTTGAACTTGCTGTTCATTGACCTTGGCCTTTGGAGCAAACCCAACATACTCTTGCTCATTTATGACTAAATCCTGTTCGGCGCCTTCTTCGAGCTGTAACTCAGATATTTCAACTTCATCGGTTAATATAAAGTCAGAGTTCATCTCATCTTCGACAATCATTTCTTCCAAGTTAATTTCATTGAGCTTTGCATCATCGCTATGTTCATTAAGCCCAGTATTTACAGTTTTTTCTGGGGTCTCTTCGATATGCTGTATATCTAAAGCCTCTGTACCCACTTCAATGGTTCTTGTTAGGTACAAAGCGCCTGCCTGATACAAACGTATCGTGCCGTGTTTCGGCCCTAACTTTAATAACGCAATGCCTTGATCTAGCGAACTGGCAGCCAACACATTCAATAAACTTATTTCTGGAACCGTAATAACTTCAACCGATAGGTGTAATTCTTTTGCCCACTGCACTCTCGCTGCTATGGTTTCGTTTTTGCTCGCAATAACATGTGCCATCGACATGCGGCCACGATATGCATCTTTGGGTAAGCGAATCGCTTGGATAGCCGTATCGGTAATGGGCTGAGCCAATAAATCACCAATTCGAAATTCAATCGCTGCTGTTAATTCTTCATCTGGCACATCAGGCGCTTCCGCCAATAAAAGCTCATAATCATCATCATCCAATACCAGTACCGCAGGCATTTCATGACTGACGTGTTTCTTAATCCACGACGTTAGAGCCTCAACTCCTTGCTCTTGATCATAAGCAACCGCATCAACAACCCCTTCATCACAATAGATGACGGCGCTAGGGGCTAAAGTCGACAGATTAATGCCTACCCAATGCTTGGTTTTTATATTGTTAAATGACCAGCGAAATTCCACCCACCAACTCCTATTTCGATTTAAATCTTCAATGACTATGATTCAAGTTTAGTAGAGAAATAACAAAATGCGCTGAAGACTCACGCCTTAATAACAAATACCTAATACTAAATCAGTGCTCAGTAAATAAATGCGGCTTTTACCATCGATACCGCTTCCAATTGCCCACCAGCTTTCTATAATCAGCGATTACTGAGGAGTCATCATGTTTAACATCGTTTTATTTGAACCAGAAATACCGCCCAATACCGGTAACATCATTCGCTTGTGTGCCAATACGGGCTGTCAGTTACACTTGATCAAACCGCTGGGTTTTGATATGGAAGAGAAAGCTCTGCGAAGAGCAGGGCTGGATTACCATGAATGGGCGAATGTGCGCATTCATGAAAACTACGCGGATTTTTTAAAGAAAGAAAAACCAGAAACAATTTACGCTCTAACAACCAAGGGTAAGAACACACACTCAGAGACTCAGTTTAAAGACGGTGACTTTTTGATGTTTGGCCCAGAGACACGCGGTTTACCAGAAGATGTACGAATGAGCATTCCATTCGAGCAATGGTTACGCTTACCGATGATGGAAAGCAGCCGCAGTATGAACTTATCGAATACCGTTGCGGTGATGATCTTTGAAGCGTGGCGCCAAAATGGCTATGCGGGTGGGAGTTAGCTAACTCTGAATGCTAGATGACTGTAAATAGCGGGCATAAAAAAACCGAATTCACGCTTTAAATTAAAAGCATGTCTTCGGTTTTTTATTAAGTGCAATAAATCAGCAATAAAGCATCTATATTACAACCCAATTACTGAACAGTCTCTTCTGCTGCTGGAGCGGCAGTTTGCTGAGCTTGCGTTTGCTGATACAAGGCTTCGAAGTTAATCGGCGCTAGCATCAAGGCAGGGAAGCTACCTTTAATGACCAACTGGTCGATTGTTTCACGTACGTATGGGAATAAGATATTTGGGCAGAATGCACCTAGCATGTGCTTAAGCTGCTCGCCTTCAATACCTTTAATATGGAAAATGCCGCCTAGTACTACTTCTACTAAGAAAGCTGTTTCGCCATCATTCTCTGCAGTCGCTGTTACTTTAACGTCGACTTCATAAGTATCGTCAGCCAGCTTGCGAGAGCGGCTGTTTAAATCTAGCTTAACTTCTGGCTTCCACTGCTTTTGGAATGATTCTGGAGCATTTGGAGATTCGAACGATGAGTCTTTTACGTAAAAACGCTGTAGAGAAAATTGACCCTGTTCTTGTGCTTGCTCTTTTGCTTGTTCTTGATCAGCCATGATATGTCCTTAATTTTATTATTTGTCTATCAGCACAACCTTCAGGCTGTGCTTTGTCAATGTATTAGCCCCTGAATGGCAGCTATTATATCTGTTATTTCGTAACGATTAATTGATCTCAGATCGATTATTTAGTTACTACAGGAAGGTTTTGATTACCCCATTCCATCATACCGCCGCTTAAGCGGAACACTTGGAAACCCTTCTGCTTCAACGTTTTACCCGCCATCCCAACACTTTGGCCAGACTTGCATACTAATACAATGGGGTGTTCTTTCGAAGATTCAAGTTCTGTCATGCGCTCAGTCAACGACGCATAAGGAATATTGAGCGCATTGGCTAAGTGACCCGCATCAAAATCTTTCTTATCACGAATATCCAAAACAACGGCGTCTTGCTTGTTGATCATCTGAGTCGCTTGCGCCGTACTAATGCTCGTACCACTTCGCTGGTTGTTATCCCATAAGAAGGCTGCTAAAAATACGCCCCATACACTGGCTAACATCCAATTATTGTTGATAAAGTCGAAAACTTGTTCCATAACCTGTTTACTGCCTATTTGGTTGACTGATAAGAGGATCAAGGCCGCAGTATAACCAGCCGAAGCGCGAAAAAGAATAGAAAATGACGCAAGGCCACAGATTCGCTAGAATAGGCACAATATTTTTTGCTTACTCACGTTAATTTATTGTTTAACTTTTGCTTAACTATTGTTTAATCACTCTTAGTTGAACTAATTAGATAGAGCTATCCCTATTATGAGCCAGACCCGCACACCGACTGCACTAATTATTCTAGATGGCTGGGGCCATGGAGAAGAATCCGAACATAATGCTATCGCCAATGCACGCACCCCAAACTGGGATGCACTGTTGAAAACATACCCAAACGCTTTGTTACAAACGTCAGGGAATGCGGTAGGTCTACCAGAAGGACAAATGGGCAACTCTGAAGTCGGCCATATGAACCTAGGTGCGGGCCGCATCGTTTATCAAAACTTTACCCGTATTAATAAAGACGTTGCCGATGGCGAGTTCTTTAATAATGCCGTGTTATGCAACGCTATCGATAAAGCTAAAGCCAATGGCGGTGCCGTTCACCTTGCAGGTCTATTGTCTCCGGGTGGTGTTCACAGTCATGAAGAGCAAATATTTGCGGCCTGCGAAATGGCCGTTAAGCGCGGAATCAAAAAACTATATGTACACGGTATTTTAGATGGCCGCGACGTTCCACCGCGCAGCGCAGAGCCCTCTATTAAAGCCCTACAAGCCAAATTAGACGAATTAGGCACAGGTTGCATCGCCACTCTAACCGGGCGTTATTACGCCATGGACCGTGATAACCGCTGGGAACGTGTTGAACCTGCCTATGTTGCGATGACAGAAGCCAAAGCGGCCAACCATGCAGACAGCGGCATTGCAGCATTAGAAGCGGCTTATGCCCGTGATGAAGACGATGAATTCGTTGCCGCGACAGTCATCGGCGAGGGTGGCAAAGTTGAAGATGGTGATAGCATCATCTTTATGAACTTCCGCCCAGACCGCGCCCGTGAAATCACCCGGGCTTTTGTTGAACCTGACTTCACTGGTTTCGAGCGTAATGTTATTCCTCAATTAGCCGACTTCGTGATGCTGACAGAATACGCTGCCGATATTCCCGCAAACTGTGCTTATCCACCTGCTTCTTTGGTTAATGGTATTGGCGAATACGTTTCTAATCTGGGTTTAACCCAATTACGCATTGCCGAAACTGAGAAATACGCTCACGTAACATTCTTCTTCTCGGGCGGTCGTGAAGACCTATACCCAGGTGAAGAACGTATTCTTGTACCTTCACCCGATGTCGCAACTTACGATCTACAGCCTGAAATGAATGCCCCTGAATTAACCGACAAATTAGTCGCGGCGATTAAAAGTGGTAAGCACGACTTAATCGTTTGTAACTACGCCAACGGCGATATGGTGGGTCATACGGGTGTTTATTCTGCGGCGGTCAAAGCGGCCGAGTGTATTGATGAATGCTTGAAGCGCATCACCGATGCTATTTTAGAAGTGAATGGCGAATGCTTAATCACCGCCGATCACGGCAACGCCGAGCAAATGATCAACCCTGAAACGGGTGGTCCATTAACGTCTCATACCACAGGCCCGGTTGACCTGGTTTATGTGCACGCCAATAACGATGGCCGCACGATCAAAGCAGGCAGCCTATGCGATGTATCGCCAACACTATTAGCCATGATGAATCTAGAGCAGCCGACTGAAATGTCGGGTTCTAGCCTTATCAACAAATAGATCGAGTCGATAACATGATCCGGATTTTCTTTCTTTTCTGCCTCTTTATTAGTTCGCTGACGCAAGTCAGCATGGCCGATGAACAGGCAGACCTTGCCAAACTGCAGGAAGAGATTAAAAAGCTGCAGTCTTGGTTAAAAGAGACAGAATCCGAACATGACAAACTCAGCGAAGCGTTACGAAAATCCGATGAAAACATCGGCAAAATCGCTAAAAAAATCGACAATACCCGCTCGCAATTAAATACAGAGCGCGCCCGCCTAAAAAAGCTGAAAGCGGAGCAAAGCCAGCTCCGCTTCCTTAAATCTGAGCAAAAGCAGCAACTTGCTAAACAGCTTACCGGCGCTCAAAAGCTCGGCAATCAGGGCTCGATTAAAGTGTTATTAAATCAAGACGACCCTCAGCAAATTAGCCGCATGTTGAAGTACTACGAGTATTTTAATAAAGCGCGAATGGAAAGCATTCAAACGCTGATCGTCAATTTGAAACGCTTAAACAATATCGAAAATGAAATTTTAGCTCAGCAAAACCAATTAATTAAAACAGAGAATTCGCTGCTTAAGAAAAACAAACAGCTGAATAACGAAAAGAAGCAGCATAAAAAATTACTGGCCAGCTTAGAGCTTCAACGCCAGCAAAAAAGTAATGATTTAAGCCAAAAGCAAAAAGATCAAAAGCGCTTACAGCAACTGATTACCGAAGTAGCGACCCTGTTTGATAACAGCGTACGCAAAGACGATGCCCGCCCCATTCGCTCATTAAAGGGCAAGCTTCCTAGACCAGCTAAAGGCAGCATCGTTAAAGCCTTCGGCAACAAGAATGCACAAGCACGCAGCAAGTGGCAGGGCTGGTTAATGAAAGGCTACGAAGGCTCAGCCATTACCGCAATTCATCATGGCCGCATTGTCTTTAGCGACTGGCTACGAGGATTTGGGCTATTATTGATCGTTGACCACGGTGATGGTTATTTAAGTTTGTACGCGCGCAATCAAAGCCTATTAAAATCTGTCGGCGATTGGGTGTATCAGGGCGAAAATATTGCTACCTTAGGCAGCTCTGGTGGTTTTAAGGAACCTCGCTTGTATTTTGAAATCAGACACAATGGAAAACCACAAGATCCTGCGGCTTGGCTTAAACGATAGCGTCAATAAAAAACAGGCAAGGGAAATACATTTATATGGGAATTAGAATGTTAAAATACGTCGCTTATAGTGCTTTATTAATCGGCAGCCAGTTATTATCGGCTCACGCACTCGCCACAGAACAACCTGAAACTTCAGATATTTCGGCCGCTCAAGAAAGCCAATTGCCTCTGCACGAACTGCGTAACTTTACTGAAATTTTCGACCGCATTCGTAGTTCGTATGTCGAACCTGTCGATGATAAAACTCTGCTGCAATACGCCATTGACGGCATGCTAAGCAACCTCGATCCTCATTCTGATTATTTATTACCTGAAGATTTTAGCGAACTGCAAGAACATACCACGGGTAAGTTTGGCGGCCTAGGCATTGAAGTCGGTATTGAAGATGGATTAATCAAAGTCATTACGCCGATTGATGATACCCCTGCGAAGAAAGCCGGCATTAAATCGGGAGATTTAATTGTTTCCCTCGATGGTGAACTCGTGCGTGAAATGTCACTCACCAATGCCATAGATACAATGCGTGGCGAACCCGGCACCGATATTGAATTAACCATTCGTCGTGCAGGAGAACAAGAACTCTTAAGCTTCACGGTTACCCGCGCAGAAATTAAAGTGGCGAGTGTTCGCGGCGAAAGCCTAGGAGATGGTATCGGTTATCTTCGTATTACTCAGTTTCAAGATAAAAGTGGCCCTGAGCTGATAGAAGCTATTGCTAAACTGCAAGCAATTGCTCAAGACAACAATGAGCAGCTTAATGGCTTAATTTTAGATCTACGCAATAACCCTGGTGGTGTTTTAGATGCGGCGGTTGAAGTCTCTGACGCATTTTTAAATACGGGCTTAATCGTCTATACCGAAGGTCGCATTGCAGAGTCTGATTTCCGTTACTCTGCTAGCGAAGAAACCATTGCCGAAGATATTCCATTAATTGTGTTAATTAACGGTGGCTCTGCTTCTGCGTCTGAAATTGTTGCCGGTGCCCTGCAAGATCATAAGCGCGCCGTTATTGTAGGCACGCAGTCATTTGGTAAAGGCTCAGTACAAAGTGTACTTCCGATTGGCGGCGACAAAGCTATTAAGCTAACAACCGCCCGCTACTTCACGCCAAAGGGACGCTCAATACAAGCACAAGGCATTCACCCAGACGTCTTTGTTGAACAAAGTGAAGTCACAACTTACGAACAAAGCTACTACAAAGAAAGCGACCTATCTGGGCATTTATCGAACGGTAACGATGAAGGCGAAGATAGTAATGGGGATAACAACGAAGCGGCCATCGAAAATGATCATCAGGTCTCTGACGACTTATTAAGCAAAGATTTTCAACTGTACCAAGCGTATACGCTGCTAAAAGGCTGGAGTGTGTTTCAGCACCACGCAAAGCCCGCACTGAAGCAAATCAAGCCTTCAATTGAAGTTCAGGCAGACGACATAGAAGCACAAGCCTTACCTACCCATGATTAATAGCCTCACAACAAGCTTACTGCTAATGGTCTTGAGCGGGTTAACCCAAGCTCAAGACCCTAGCAATCAATTAACTGCACAGGTGAGCGCACAACTGGTCGTCATCATCGATGACATTGGCAATAGCTATTCCCTAGGCAATGCCATGGTTGAATTGGACGCACCACTGACGCTTGCATTTTTGCCACATACACCCCACGCCAAAACGCTAGCCAACAAAGCTAACCTTTTGCATAAAGATGTCATCCTGCATGCACCGATGGAAAATACCGTTAAAGCAGCACTCGGTCCTGGCGCTCTAACCAAAGCATTAACAGAAACCGAATTTAAACTCACACTGAAAAAGGCTATTGCTTCCATCCCTCATGTTCAAGGCATTAATAACCACATGGGTAGTGAATTAACTCAAAATAAGCAATCCATGCAGTGGGTCATGGAAACTCTTAAAGGAGAGGATTTATTCTTTGTCGACAGCCTCACGTCGCCAAAATCGGTTGCTTATCAACAAGCCGTTAAATACCAATTACCCGCACTGCGCCGCCATATATTTTTGGATAACAACAAAAGCACACAAGCACTCACCAAGCAGTGGAATAAAGCGATTAAAATTGCTCATAAAACAGGACGCGCCATTCTGATTGGCCACCCCTATCGCGAGTCTCATGCTTTTCTCGCACAACAGATCCCTAAACTGGCCGCACAAAATGTCGAGGTAATTTCAGCGTCTGAATTATTATTACAGCAGGCCTGGAAAGGTTTCGAGCAATCTGCAATCCAAGACAATAAAGCTAATCGCTATCTTTTACACAATACTCTCGATACTAGCATTAACGACACCGGCATTAGCAGCGATGCGCTGATTTCACAAACCTCTGTTAACTCCTCGCACTGATTTACCTAAGCCCGCCATAACCATTCAATAACAGGTCGCCCTTAGTAATCACTGCATGACTTACAAGACTCTTTAATGAGTACTGCGTAAGAAGAGGATAGAATGAAATGAAACCTTAGCGGAGGGTTCATTCCTATGACTTCCATTAATACCAGTAGTAGCTATATCGATACGGGCAATAAACTCAGCCAAACGTATAGCCAAGTCAGTAGCGGAAAGCGCATAAACAGTGCTGCAGACGATCCTGCAGGCCTTGCTATCGCCACCCGCTTCACTAGCCAAATATCAGGCAGCCAGCAAGCGCAGCGTAATGGCCTAGATGCAAAATCGCTTATTGAAACCGAAGATGGCGCACTCTCTCAAATTTCCAGTGGCATTGAAAGACTACAAGAACTCGCCGTACAACAAGGTAACGGTATTCTTAATGATACCGACCGTGCAGCCCTTGCCAAAGAAGCGTCTCAAATTAGTGAGCAGATTAATCAAGTCTTAGAGCAAAGCTCGTTTAATGATAAAAAGTTATTTCAAGCGAGTGATGATGCACAAGGGCTAAACTTTCAACTCGGCGACAAAGCTGGAGATATTGTATCTCTCACCGCCAATGTTACTGCCGATCCGATTAAAGAAGCGCTAGGACAATTAGATTTTTCTAATCCAGACTCAGGGGATAACTTAACCAATCTAGATGCACTTCAGCAGCAAGTCACAGAGCGCCGCACTGAACTCGGCGCTGCCAATAATCGTATTGATAGCAGCGTCACACAATTGGCCAACGAAGAGGAACAAACACTGGCCGCAAGGAGTCGGGTAGAAGATGCCGATGTTGCAGAACTCGTCAGCCAAATGGTGATTGAACAGGTTAAGCAGCAAGTGCAAACCGCTGTGCAAGGCCAGGCAAATGCCAGTGCAGAAGATACTCTAAGACTTTTATCTTAACCATTACACTCTTAACGTTAACAAGCATAAAAGTTAGCAGGCATAAAAAAGCCCTACCAGTTTATAACTGACAGGGCTATTTAAAGATATAACAGGCTGCAAGAACAAATCAGTCGATGCGCATTTCAATACCTGCATCACTCATGTGCTGCTTCGCTTCTTGCACGGTATGCTCACCAAAATGAAATATACTCGCAGCCAATACCGCATCAGCATGACCCAATAAAACACCTTCAGCCAAATGCTCAAGGTTTCCCACACCACCAGACGCAATCACTGGAATGTTCACGGCATCACTTACCGCGCGAGTCACGCCTAAATCAAAACCGGTTTTCACACCATCACGATCCATACTGGTTAACAGTATTTCACCTGCACCGTAATCGGCCATTTTAATCGCCCATTCAACCGCATCAATACCGGTTGGCTTACGGCCACCGTGAGTAAAAATTTCCCACTTATTATCCACATCACCAAGTTCACCAGAACCAGCAACACGCTTTGCATCAATTGCAACTACGATGCACTGAGCGCCAAACTTCTGCGACGCTTCACGCACAAAGTCAGGATTAAACACGGCCGCGGAGTTAATCGATACTTTATCGGCGCCAGCATTAAGCATGCGGCGAATGTCAGCAATTTCTCGAATACCACCACCCACGGTCAGTGGAATAAAAACGTGCTCCGCAATGGCTTCCACCATTTTGACCGTCGTACCACGAGCTTCGTGTGTTGCTGTAATATCAAGAAAGGTAATCTCATCAGCGCCCTGCTCATCATAACGCTTAGCAACCTCTACAGGGTCACCCGCATCACGAATACCCACAAAGTTAACACCCTTTACGACTCGCCCTTGATCTACATCGAGACAAGGAATAATACGCTTTGCTAATGCCATAATGATTGTCCAATTATCTGGAGGGCTTATTAAGCCTGACCATCCCAGCTTAAAAAGTTCTGCAATAACTGCAGGCCATTTTTGTGACTCTTCTCTGGGTGAAACTGCACCGCAAAGACATTATCCTGCCCCATCGCCGCAGCGAAAGGCTTACCGTAATGACCAATCCCTTTAACTTGGCTCTGATCGTCAGCGGTTACAAAATACGAGTGCACAAAATAAAAACGGCTCTGATCTTTAATATCTTGCCAAAGTGGATGGGCAATTTGTTCAACCTGATTCCAACCCATGTGCGGCACTTTTAAGCGCTCATTAGTACCGTCTTTCAGCGCATCGCCTAAGAGGTTGTCACCGAAGTAACGTACTTGGCCAGAAAACATGTTCATACAATCAATTCCGCCGTTCTCTTCAGAACGCGTCATCATGGCCTGCAGGCCCACACAAATACCTAACAACGGCTTTGTCTTCGCCACTTCAGCTACGACTTGATCAATCTCTTGGCGTTGAATTTCGCTCATGCAATCACGGATCGCGCCAACACCGGGCAAAACTACGTGATCAGCCGCTAAAATTTGAGCAGGGTCGGAAGTGACCAAAATATGACTATCAGGGGCCACTTTTTGCAAAGCGCCATGAGCGCTGTGCAAATTCCCCATTCCATAATCAATGACCGCACAGGTTTTACTGATTACTTTACTCATCGGTTACAGAACGCCCTTAGTAGACGGCATTTGACCTGCCATACGAGGGTCTTCTGTAAGCGCCATACGCAATGCACGACCAAAGGCTTTGAAAATTGTTTCTGCCTGGTGATGTGCGTTAAAGCCTTTAAGGTTATCAATATGCAGTGTCACGCCGGCGTGGTTCACAAAGCCATGGAAAAACTCCCAGAACAGCTGAGTATCAAAGCGGCCAATATTACCGCGGGTAAAATCACACTTAAAATCTAGGCTTGGGCGACCCGAAAAGTCGATAACGACACGCGATAATGCTTCATCTAGAGGCACATAAGAATGGCCATAACGCACAATGCCACGCTTATCGCCAACGGCTTTTGCAAAAGCCTGACCTAGCGTAATGCCAATGTCTTCCACCGAGTGGTGATCATCGATGTGGTTATCGCCTTCGCAATAGACGTCCAAATCGATCAAGCCATGACGGGAAATCTGATCCATCATGTGGTCAAGAAAGGGAACACCCGTCTCGAACTTTGCTTCACCCGTACCATCTAAATTGATACTTACTTTAACTTTTGTTTCTGAGGTATTACGCTCAACACTTGCCTTGCGGCTGGCATTTGCCATGGAAGACTCCAAAAAAGATCTCGCCAAACGGGAAAAAAGCCATTATAAAGCAAAGCACAGCAATAGCACAGAATAGAGACTCTTATGCCAGTACATCTTGAACACATCACCCAGCCTACTCAGCAAGATTGGATTGATTTAGGCAAAATTTACACAGACGCCCCTCAAGAATGGTTAACCGGTGCGAGTGATATCCAAGCATCGCTACAAGAATTACTCGATCAAGGTGAATGGCTTATTGCAGGTCGCTTTAATGCTCGTTTATTAGGAGCACTCAAAGCAACAAAAGACGGCAATACTATTAATCTGCGTCATTTATGTGTTCGTAATGTCACAATCAAGCGTGGCGTCGCCCACCAAATGCTGCACCACATGAATAAATGGGCTGATGAAAACGGCTACACTCTTGTTGCCAAGGATGTGCCTGGTGAGCTTGCAACATCATTAGTCAGCCGAGGCTTCACTCAGGACAGTCCCAATTTCATACGCAATCCGAAGTAGGTGCCAGCATTGTTCCCTATTCGGAACAATAAATTGTATTTTTACCCTCTAACCCTAACAAGGTACTTGAGTCATACTTCTGTAACATTTGGAACGATAACCAAAAAAACGGCTAAACTTAAATTAAAAGAGAGAGAGGGGAAAGAGCATGAAGTTCATCGCGACCTTACTGATATCATTATTGAGCTTTTTCCACCTAGCTCATGCTGCAACGCCAACTGAAACGGTTGAGTATGCCACTGAATCTGTTATATCAGAACTCCAAAAAATTCCTGCTGAAGGCCGTAATACTGACGAAGTTAAACGTTTGGTTGAAAGCTATATTTTGCCAGCGATTGATCAAGAACGTATCGCAAAACTAGCGCTAGGTAAGCATTGGAGAAAAGCCACCAAAGACCAGCGCAGTGCGTTTATTGATACCTTTAGAGACTTACAAGTACGCACTTATACCGGCGCTTTTAAAGCCTTCGATGGCCAGAAGTTTGAATTTCAAGCAGCGCGCTTTAACAAGTCTGGTAAAAAAGCCATCGTTAAAGGCTATATGATTCAACCTAGTGGCCAGCAAATTCCGTTAGACTTCAAATTGTTCGTGAATAAGCAACAAGAATGGAAAATATACGACGCCGTTATTGCGGGTTTGGGCATGGTAACAACGTATCGCCAGCAGCTGAGCCAAGAATTGCAAAATAAAAGCTTGGACGAAATCATCGCCAGTATGTCTGGAGACGTTCAAACCGCTCAACGCTAAACACCCCTCTAACTGCCATTAAAGCCTCGATTTTCCACGGGGCTTTTTTTATTAAATTATCCCCCCTATCAGCAATAAAACAGCTAAACTCTAGAGTACTTATCATTTATTTTATGAGGTTCGCGGAATTAGCATGCCGGCTATCGTTATTTGTTTAATCTATTTTTCCGTCTATATGCTCTCGGCACCCAATGCTGCATCGGCGGAATATACAAATAAAGATACCTCTAAAATTCAATATCTATTTCAACTAACTAAGTTTATTCACTGGCCCGATACCTTAATTCGAGATACTCCCATCAAGCTATGCTTGCTTCCCAATACACCCAAGCAAGATAGTTGGCAGAAAATCAACCTTAAACGAAGTCAGGGACGAGAAATCCGAATACACTACCTCAGCGAAGAAAATGACCTTCAAACTTGCACAATACTCTTTGCGCATAAAGGTATGCCTAATAGCTTTATCCAGAAGAACTACTATACTTTAGTCTCAAATCGCATCCTATCAATTGGTGAAAGAGAAGACTTCGCTAAAGATGGTGGGGTTGTTGAACTAACAATGACCAATGAAAATACTCTAGACCTTAAAATCAATCTTAAAACCGCGACAGAAGCAGGGCTTTCTATTGATGCTAATTTAATTGAAATTGCATCAGCTGTGTTTGAACAAGGGCATCCTTAAAAAATGAAGTCATTAAATGCCCCAACGGTTCGCACCAAGCTTGTTATTATTGCGGTTGCAACCAGCAGCCTTATCCTTTTAATAGCGACGATCGCTTTTGTATCGCTGGAACTATTTTTTGGTCATAAAGACCTAAATTCCAAGGTTTCGATTATTGGCCAAGTCATTGCTGATCGCTCAACCGCAGCACTCACTTTTCGTGACGACAAACTGCTTCACGACAACTTAGCCTCCCTAGCCGTTGATAAAAGTATTGTTAAGTCCTGTATATATGATGCTGATAAAGTACTCGCAGCAAGTATCCCCTCAAAACAAGAAGTAGAAAGCTGCCCAAGAATGATGGGGACATTAAAAACCAATGAATCTTATTATGTAGAACAATACTTCCCTATCAAGCTCAATAATACTGTCATTGGTACACTCTACATCGCTTGTCATAATGGAGACATCATCAGCCGTTTGAAGCATATTAGCTTTTTTGCTTTATTAATCCTGATCACTTCAATCATCATTGCGCTTTTATTAGCAACACGCTTACAGCTTATCGTCACTAGCCCACTACGCTTATTAGCATCGACCATTAATAGCATTATCCAGCGTAATGACTTTTCCATACGCGCTAAAAAACATCACCACGATGAACTCGGTAATCTGGTTGATATATTCAATGACCTACTCAGTAAAATTGAAAACGAACATATCTCGCTCAAGAGTAGCGAAGAGAAATTCAGAAAGCTGACCTCACTTTCACCCGTGGGGATCTTCCAAATAAATCCCAGTGGTGAAATCACTTATGTGAACCAGCGCTGGCGCGAAATCAATAACATCAAGCATCAAGAGCCTGATTTACAAACTTGGTTCTCGAACATACATCCTGAAGATGATTCGTCCCTAAACAAGCTGTGGCATAGACTCGTAACTGAACACGAAGATATGGCATGTGAAGTACGGTTAATCGCTGCGAATGGCAGTATTACCTGGGTTTACATTCAAGCAACCTCACTTCACTCCAAGGAAGGAAAACTGCTTGGTTTCTTGGGCTCAGTCTCTGATATTTCTGAATTAAAGAAAGCTCAGATCCAAATGGAAAACCTAGCATTTTACGATCCTTTAACCGGGCTTGCTAACCGTCGTCTATTCAAAAACAGACTGGTTAAAGCCGTAAAAAGCGTGCAAAGAAACAATACGTCCATAGCCCTTATGTTTTTAGATCTCGACCAGTTCAAGCGCATTAACGATACGCTCGGGCATGATATTGGCGATGCTCTATTAAAAGAAATCGCCCGCCGCCTTGATCTTAACGTACGCGAAAACGATACCGTTTCACGCATAGGTGGAGATGAATTTACCATCCTGCTCACCGACATTAAAAATACCAATGACGTACGCATCGTCGCCGATAAAATCTTACTCTCTCTGGCTCGCCCCTTCATGCTAAATGGCCAAGAAATCATTAGCACAGTGAGTATTGGCATCACCATGACACCCGATGATTCTATCGAACCAAATACCTTGATGAAAAATGCCGATCTCGCCATGTATCGAGCAAAAGAATTGGGCCGAAATAACTTTCAATTTTTCTCTGAAGACATGAATACGTCTATCTTGCACAACCTAGAAATTGAAAAAGAACTCAACGTAGCCATTAAACGCAATCAGTTTGTCTTGGTTTATCAGCCTAAAATCTGTCTTGCCGACAATACCATCAGCGGAGTAGAAACGTTAGTACGCTGGCGCCATCCAGAAAAAGGCATTATTCCTCCTGATTCGTTTATTCCAATTGCCGAAGAAACCGGCCAGATTATAAAAATTGGGGCCTGGGTTTTAGAACATAGCTGCCACGAAATGGGTGCTCTTATTCGTGAAGGATTAATGCCACCAAAATCTAAGGTCGCCGTTAATCTATCAGCCAGACAGTTTGCCGACCCGGGTCTACTGCAAACGGTTTTGGACATTCTAGTTCAATCTAAAATTGACCCACTAAATCTAGAATTAGAGATTACCGAAAGCATCATTATGGACGATGTTGAAGCCGCGATTGGTATTATGGATACGATTAAAAGCAAAGGCATTCACTTAGCCATTGATGACTTTGGTACCGGCTATTCATCACTGGCTTATTTAAAACGCTTTCCGATTGATGTACTCAAAGTTGACCGCTCTTTTGTCAGTGACATCCCCGAAGACAAAACCGATATGGCCATTACTTCGGCCGTGATCGCGATGGCGCACAAACTGAGCATGAAAGTGGTTGCCGAAGGCATTGAAACCCAAGAGCAGTTAGCATTTTTAAGAGAAAACAACTGTGATGATGGCCAAGGTTACTTGCTCAGCCGCCCACTGACACTACCTCAACTGCATCACTTTTTGGTTAACCACCATAAGCAGGCTGAAAAACTGAGACTTGCACAAAAGTAAGTAGGTCGTAAATATGAACAGGCCCCCTTATACTAGCGGCCTGTTCACTTTCATTAGATTACTTCATGCCTGCTGCCGATAAAAAAACATCCTCAACCGCCAAGCAATTCAGCCAAGCCGTTCTTAATTGGTTCGACGAATTTGGTCGCAAGCACCTACCTTGGCAACAAGACATCTCACCCTACAAGGTTTGGATTTCAGAAGTCATGCTGCAGCAGACTCAAGTCGCTACCGTTATTCCTTACTTCCAACGTTTTATGGCAGAATTCCCCACCGTTCACGACTTAGCCAATGCCGAGCAAGACAAGGTCCTTCACCTTTGGACAGGCTTAGGCTATTACGCACGCGCCCGCAACTTACACGCCTGTGCAAAAAAAGTAAGCACTGACTTCGCTGGAGAGTTCCCACAATCGGTAGAAGGCCTCACCGAGCTGCCTGGCATCGGCCGCTCAACCGCAGGTGCCATTGCCTCTATCAGCATGGGCATCAACGCCGCGATTTTAGATGGCAACGTAAAGCGCGTATTGTGTCGTTACTACGCCGTTGAAGGTTGGCCAGGAACAAGCGCCGTACAAAAAGAGCTATGGCTGATTGCCGAACGCCTGACCCCAAATAGTCGCTGCAATGACTATACCCAAGCCATGATGGATATGGGTGCTACCTTATGCACCCGCAGCAAACCACAATGCGGAATCTGCCCACTCGCCCCCGACTGCCAAGCGCATGCCCAAGGCAATCCAAAAGACTACCCTAATTCAAAACCTAAAAAAGATAAGCCCGAAAAACACATACAGCTGATCATGATTCGAGATCCAGATGGCAATATGTTGTTAGAACAACGCCCCCAGCAAGGCATCTGGGGTGGACTTTGGAGTTTTCCTGAACTCGCAATGGAAGAAGATAGTTTGCAGCGTACACAAGCGCTATTTGGCGACCTAGTGATCGAACAAGAGGCTTGGCCTAGCTTCCGCCATACATTCAGCCATTATCACCTGCACATCAATCCGGTATTGATCCAGCTGAGCAAGCGCCCTGATAACATAGGGGAATCAGCCCAGCACTGGTACAATCCCCAGCAGCCCTCCGAGTTAGGTTTAGCAGCCCCCGTAAAAACCCTGCTAAACAACATTCGTTTAGAACAAATTAAATAGACCCGATACAAAAGAACAGATAAAAGGTACTCCCATATGTCTCGCACCGTACTTTGCCGCAAATACAACAAAGAGCTACCCGCTCTTACGTCAGCGCCTTTCCCTGGCCCTGCCGGAATCGATATTCTCGAAAATGTTTCACAGCAAGCTTGGGCCGAATGGACGGAACACCAAACCCGCCTCATCAACGAAAAACACCTCAACATGATGGATCTACAAGCCCGAAAATACCTTACAGAGCAGCGTAGCAAGTTCTTAAGTGGCGAAGATTTCGACAAAGCCGATGGCTATGTTCCTGAAAACAAAGAATAAAGTTAAAATAATTTGTTGAAAGTGCTTGACCCAAGTCTCGATAACAGGTTTAATGCGCCCACTCAACGAACACTTACCAGCTGGTAACGCAGTTCATAGAGTAGCCCGGATAGCTCAGTCGGTAGAGCAGAGGATTGAAAATCCTCGTGTCGGCAGTTCGATTCTGTCTCCGGGCACCATTATTCTAAAAAGCCTGTACTGAAAAGTACGGGCTTTTTTTATACCTGTAAGAAAGTCGATTCACAACACTTGCTCAATAGTTTTACCCGCTAAAATTTCATCATCCTCTTCAAGCACAACCAAAAATAAATAAAAACGAAATAAAATTAATTTCTTAAGGTCTCACCTTCCCAATAAATCAAGCCTACGAAAAGTACAAACTAATAATTATTAGCCGTGGATTCTGTCAATGTTTTTTAAGTTGAAATTCTAAGTTACATAATGAAAAACCATAGACTGTAATAACACTTGTAACCTGAATTCATCAATTACAAAAAATCGCCTATCAATAACATTAGAAAATAACTAGACCGTTCACGCCTAACCTCCGGATTAATACGCAGCATCAAGCATTCAGCAATATATTGCATTCTAAAAAAACAACTACACAAAAAAAATACTCAGCCACTTTCCTGTCATTAAAGGCAATAAAACCACAACTTAAGCATTGGAATTGTCACACCATACTTTAGGAGGGTTATCCCCTCCCCCTCCCCACTGATAAGGTAGCGAAAAATAAAAACAATAAGCAAAATTGCTTCTTAAATACTCATCATCTGTATTTATGACAATGGAGATTCAGCGCATGGAAGTTAAAAACAAACTCGCCGCAAATTTCATAAAGATAAAAAATGTTTCAGTCCCGCAACTGTTAGAAATGCACAAGATTTTCGTTCAGTACTACCACAATGCTGATCTGAATAACTTTGTGAATGACATGGGGGCTAAAACAGGTGTAATCGTTCTAGAAGACAAAACCGAAAAAAGAATTGTTGGCTTCAGTACTTGGACAGAATTAGAACTGATCGCGTCTGGTAAAAAATCCATTGGTATCTTCAGTGGCGATACCGTCATTGAGAAAAAATACTGGGGAAATAAAGCTCTGCAAACGTGCTTTGTGACGCAGCTATTAAAGACAAAACTAAAAAAACCTAAAACTCCAATATTTTGGTTATTAATATCAAAAGGTTACAAAACCTATTTATTGCTAACCAACAACTTTCCTAAGCATTATCCTAGTCATGATAAAAACAATATTAGGTTAGAAGCCGTTGTCGATGAATACTGCCAAAAACTCTACCCAACTGCATACAATGAAACTCACCGATTGCTAGATTTTGGTGGCGAATACCAGCACCTAAAAGACGATGTTGCCGCCATTACAAAAGACATGACCAAACATAACCCAGACATTCGTCACTTTGAAAGGCTAAATCCTTCTTGGAGACAAGGCACCGAGCTGCCCTGCGTTGGCGAAGTATCGGTCAATATGGTTTGGCAGTTTATGAAGAAAAACGTCTTATCTTTCAAGAAACCGAAGAGTAAAGCTATACGTTTGGAAGCATCATGAAATTTGTTAGAGGCTACCTGATGAAGTCAAATTTAATCAGTCGATTATTACATCAAGCATCTTTTCGTTTATCAAAAACGGGGGGCAATAAGTTGTCTGAGGCAAGTTTAGATGTTGAAGCTGCGCAAAAAGATATTTTAAGTAAAATTCTTCATGCCATTGATGGTTCATTAAGCGCTCATCAACAAGACATAGAAAAGAATACTTCACTGAAAGAATTCCAGCAGCAGGTGCCTATCACTGACTACCACTATTGGCAGACACTTATACAAAAACAACAAGAAGATAATAAGCCAGTTTTAACCAAACATGAATGCCAACGCTATCAGCCTACTAGTGGCTCGACCTCTAAAATAAAATGGATTCCTTATACCCAAGAGTTCTTGAATGAGCTCGATAATGCTATCTCTCCATGGATTGGTGATATGTATGAAAAATACCCAGGAATTTTAAAAGGAAAGCATTATTGGTCACTCTCTTGGGTGCCGAGTGATTTAAGAAATAAACTGACCACCAGTATCAATAATGATTTACAACTATTACCTTGGTGGAAGCGATTATTCATGGCTGGCACTATGGCCGTACCAGAATCTATATCTCTTGCTGAAACATCTGACGAATCATTCTTTGCCACAGCCGCTTATCTATTAAGCTGCAGTGACCTGAGTTTCATCTCTGTGTGGAGCCCGACGTTTGCGTTAAGTCTTTTAGAGTTTATTCAAACGCATAAAGTTGATTTGCAATACACATTAGACAAGGGTAAGTGGCCACTGCATTTAACTGGCCTTAAAAATATTAACAGTCCAAAGAATACTCGATCAGCAAGAATACTATCAAAATGGGATGGTGAAATAGATGCCGAATTTACCCAGTCAATTTGGCCAAATTTAGCATTAATAAGTGCTTGGGATACCTCCTCTTCAAAAATATGGGCAGCAAAGCTACATGCGTTATTTCCTCACTGCGACTTCCAAGGAAAAGGCTTATGGGCAACGGAAGGCGTTATTAGTATTCCCTTTCAAGGCAAGTACCCTTTAGCAATCAATAGTCACTTTTATGAATTTGAAGATTTATCCAGTGGCAAAATTCACACCAGCTGGCAGTTAGAAGAAGGACAGAACGTACGCCCAATCATCAGCTCCAGCAACGGTCTATTACGCTATGCGATGAAAGATCAATTAAAAGTAACCTCATTCATTAACCAGTGCCCCTGCTTCGAGTTTATTGGCCGAATTGATGGTACTGACCTCGTTGGAGAAAAAATCTCTCCAGAAGTGGCTATACAACTAATTAACCACTTCAATCAAGTTGATACCGTAACCCCAATTACCTTAATAGCCCTTCCCGCTAAAAAAGCGTATGAAAAACCACGCTACGCCTTATTGTGCAGTGAGCAATCCTCGTTAATTGAAGGCTATACAGAACAAACGGAAAACAGCCTATCAAAAAGACTTGAAGAACAGCTCTGCGAACACTTCCACTATAAGCTCGCCCGTGAACTAGGCCAACTGGATAGCGCCAGAGTGATGATCAAAAAAGATGCCTTAAACGTTTATGCTCAGCATAAAATGGATCAAGGCATGGTGAAAGGGAATATAAAAGTTGAGCCGCTGATAACTTGGGAAAATAGTAACTTCTTATTTGAAATTAATTCATCAACTAACTCTAAATTAGCAGCCGTATCATGAGCCAGCGTTTTAACATTCGCCCTGCCACTCACAATGATTCTGAAGCGTTAATTACCCTAATTAATAGCACTCCGCAGCCAGGTAGCATTCGTTTAAACTTTGAACGCACACCTGATTTTTTTCATGCAACAGAAACCACAACCAGTGAACCCGATGTTTGGTTAATGGAAGATACACAAGAACAGCGTTTGGTTGCCTCGTTCAGTATTGGTAAACGTTTCGTTTATATCAATGGTAAAAAACAACTAACTCGCTATGGCAACGATCTGCGCATTCATGAGGATTACAAAGGCGGCAGAACTCTCTTTAGGTTATTTAAAAAATACCGCGAGTTAATGCAGGATGAATGGATGCAGACGGTAATTTTAGAAGAGAATACCGCCTCAATCGATACCGTGGGAAGTGGTCGATTGACACTGCCTAACTATCACCCTGCGGGTAAGCTCCTCACCCACATGATTGCACTTAACCAAAATATAAGAAGAATAACATGCGTGCAATCAGAACATCGTATTCGCAGAGCAAGCGAAAATGACATAGACATACTACAAACCTTCTTCGACAAATACTCATCAGAGAAACAATTCTATCCTTGTTATGATTTTTCAAAAATAGACAGCAACGATCAGTATTATCGTAACCTCAATTTAAGTAATTATTACTTATGCTTCAACAAGCAAGAGCTAGTGGCCGTCACTGGAGTTTGGGATCAAAAATCGTTTAAGCAAACGCGCTTCCTGTCGTACCACGGTAATATGAAGGTACTGCGTCATATTAATAATATCAGCAGTAAGATTCTGGGTGGTTTGAATTTACCCAGCCCTGGGAGTTTAGGTAATTACATCAGCCTTCACTCAATTTTATGCAAAGACAACGAACCAGCGTTCCTAAAAAGTCTTATTACTGAAATTATGACTGAACATAAAAAAACGCAGTATGACGCTCTCATCCTAGGATTAGACGAGCAAGATCAACTGCATGACGCCGTAAAAAATCTAAAACGCCACAGCCTTGTCAGTAACCACTACTTAGCAAGCTACGGCGACCAGCCTGATGTTTTAAATCATCCATCAGCACCGCCTCTTATTTACCTAGAACCCAGTCGACTATAGGCCACAACAATGAAAGCATCCAAAGATTATATTTCCATGTGGTTTGATGTCAGAAAAGAATTGGGCATAAGCGATAGCATGAGCATTGGGCCAATGAATAAAGAGAATGGCCATACCCAGTGGCATACATTTTCTCATAGCGAAATGGATGGCATTGGCGGTGTGGCAACGATTTTACGCAAACAAGGTTACCCCTGCGAGCAGCTGCCTATTTCTGGAGAAAAGAATGAACCCAGCTCTTGGCAGTTATATAAACTAAGTAAAATAGATAAAAAGAAAAAACAAGTACATCAAGTTAAAACGCCTCCTAAAAAAATTCGTTGGAAAAAAACTTACCCATGCAGTAATAATAACTCAGCAGAAATAGCCAATGCGTTTTTTGATAAAGAGAGCACATTACAGCTCAAACGAAATGCAAAGAAAAACCGAGTCGCGTTCAGTACCTTTCTTATGTGGGCACTGAACAAAGCAATCGCTGACAATTTATTAGAGGGTACGCAAAACTACTACTGGTTTTATCCAGTCAATTTACGTGGGGCTATTACTCGTGATAGCGATACCAGTAACTACTCTTCAGGCATCAACATCTGCCTCAACAATCACATCACGCCAAAAGCGCTTCAACAAGAAATAAAAGATCGCATTAAGTTAAAAGAACACTGGAGCACATGGAAGCTTGCGCACATAGGAAAAATCGTTGGCAAGCCAGGCATTCGATACATCTATAACAGCATAAGTAAAAAGAATTTCTATGCGGGATCTTTCAGTTACCTCGGCCCTTGGCCATTAAAAACAGATAGCAACCCACAAGAAAATGAAAACGAAGTATGGGTGAGCTGCGGCATTGGTACTAAAAATTATCCGGTATCAACAGGCATTATGGAGTGGCACGGGCAATTAACGCTCGGTTTAAAGTTACACCCTTGGATCTGCCAAAATATCGCCTTGACTGAAAAGTGTTTAAGCGACTGGAAACATAATTTACTAGAAGATAAAAATCATAATGACTGCATTTAGTTCTAATATAAAAACCGGTGCTGTTTTTATATTGATCACCGCCGCGACTATTTTTTTGTTAACCGACAATAAACCATTACCCGAAAAGAGTTTGGTTAAAATTACTGCTCCAGAAGTGCCGTATACGGTGGCAAAGTCAGCGGAAGTTTCTATTCCTATCTTTAGTCGAGGCAAGGTTTCACCCGCACAAATTCGCCATATAACCAGTGAAGTGCCTGGATTAGTCACCTTTGTTAACGACAAGCTCATAAAAGGAGGTTTTGTTGAGAAAGACGAGCTGGTCATTCAACTGGATCAACAACCTTTTATTCTAGATATCGCACAAAAGCAATCGTCACTCGACCAAGTAAAATTACATTATTATGAAACCAAAGCCAAAGCGCGGGTTGCCAAGAAAGGGGCCGGAAAAAATGCCTCCGACTACGCCCTCTTTGTTCCACAATTACGCTATGCCAATAGCCAAGTTGAAGCAGCCAGTGCCGCGCTAGACTATGCAAAAAAACAACTGGATAAAACCTCGATAAAAGCACCGATAAGCGGCAAGGTGATCATCGCTAATATTCACGCGGGGGAATACCTACAAACAACACAAGAATTGGCCAAACTGTACGGAACCGAAAGCGTCGAAGTAAGGCTGCCTCTAAACGACCACCAAATAGCGCTACTAGGGCTAGATTTTTCACATTTGCAGCCCGACTCGGTCGTACTACCACCTACGGTAGCAATCAAAAACTTCCAAGATGACAGTATTATTTGGCAAGGTGTAATCACTCGCACAGAAGGCGAAAGAGATAAAAATCAATTACTTTATGTCATTGCGACCATCAACAATAACGATATGGCGAATGCCTTGCTTAAGCCTTTATTGCCGGGTTCATTTATTGAGGCCACCATTACCGGACGCAATAAAACGGAATTGCATATTCTGCCAAGAGAAAGCTTACAAGCAGAAGACAAACTCTGGACCATTAGCAAAGAAGACCGCCTATCGCGTAGATCAGTCGAGGTTCTCTATCGAGGCAAAGATCAGGTGTATGTTGCCTCTGGCATCATGCTCGGAGAACGTATTGTGACGGGGTCTTTTAGCAATTTAGTCGATGGTTTACTGGTCGAACCTAAGTCTCAAGATCACACCGATTCAGTACCACAGGTGACGACCCCTGTTATGGTCGAGGCTTTATAATGAAGTACTCCATCAAGTGGTTCGTCAATAATCCGGTCGCGGCCAATCTATTTATGTTTTCTATTTTTGTACTGGGTATTCTGACAATCCCCAGTACGCGCATGGAATTAATACCGAATGTTTCTTTAGAGCGTATTGGTATTCAAACTCAACTGCCTGGCGCAACGGTCGAAACCGTTGAGGCAACTATTTGCAAGCCCATAGAACAGCGTATTTACGACATTCCTGGCACTCTTGATCTTACCTCTACCGCTTACGAAGGCATGTGTTCTATTACCCTCGATGTCGCCGATGGTTTTGTGACTAAAAATGTTTTAGACGACGTAAAGAACCGCATTCAAAGCGCGAACATTTTACCACTGGATGCAGGCCTGCCTGAAATCAAAGAACTAAATGTTCGTAATCGCGTTGCAAAACTTATTTTAAGTGGCGACTCACATTACGCCGATCTTGCCAAAACGATGCGCAATATACGTCAAGAGCTGCTTGAATTCGATAACATTAGCATCATCGATTTGGAAGACATTAAGCAATCAAAAATTGAAATTAACATTCCTTCGCATAACTTAGAAAAATATGACGTTACCTTCTCGCAAGTTAATACACTCATTCAGCAGCAATCTGGTCAACTGCCTGGCGGCTTATTAAAAACTCAAGATGGCAATGTATTAATCACTTCCGATGAAAAAAGAGAAACCACCGAAGGCTTTAATAACATTGTTATTTTGTCCAATAGCGAAGGCGCTGAAGTAAAACTAAAAGACATCGCCAGTATTACCGACAATCGCTACAGTCATGAAAACCAAGCCAGTTTTGATAATAAGCCTGCGGTATCCATCGACATCTATCGTATTGGTGATCAAAACATTATGGATATTGCTAAAAGTTTAAACAGCTATATCGACCAAGTTCAACTGCCCGACAATATGCAATTACATATATGGCAAGATGACTCGAAGCATTTCAAAAGCCGTATCGATCTATTATTAGATAATGCTTTTACCGGTTTATTATTATTGTTTTTTGTTTTACTTTTATTTTTGAATGCCCGCTTATCTTTTTGGGTTAGCCTCGGAATTCCTGTTTCATTTTTTGGCAGTCTATTTTTTATGCCATTTTTTGATGTCTCGATCAATGTCATCTCCCTATTCGCATTTATTCTTGTCTTAGGCATCGTTGTCGATGATGCCGTTGTCGTAGGGGAATCCGTGCACCAGCAAAACCAATTGGGTAACTACGGCCGCGCTGGTGCATTAGAAGGTACATACCAAGTCTACAAACCGATATTTTTCGCGATCGCTACCAGCATAGTTGCTTTTTTACCGCTGTTATTCTTACCCGGGCCTGAGGGTAAATTAATGCAGGCAATTCCTATCGTGGTTATTTTAACCTTGATATTTTCTTTATTAGAATCGATTTATATTTTGCCTGCTCACTTGTCTGGCACTAAATCAGAAAACTCTAAAGCAGAACAATCTAATAACGACAGCACCAAAAACCCTAACCCATTAACAAAAATCCAAAAAGCATTTAGTTATGCTCTCGATTATTTTATTAATACGATCTATCAGCCAATGCTCGTTCGGTCACTGCATAACAAAGGCTTAGTTGTCATCTGCTTTAGTTTAATATTTATTATTTTTATGGTTGTAGTCTCGACCGGTTGGATGCGAATCGCGCTATTTTCGGCCATCGAGGCTGATGTTGTGATTGCCAACGTGAGTTTTCCGGAAGGTTCGCCTAGACACAAAACGAAAGTAGCGATTGATCAACTCATTACCGCGGCTAATCAACTTAAACATGAAACTCAGCAAGAATCACAGCCAACTATTTTACATATCTATTCAGTGATTGGGCCTAAGAATAAAATATCCAACCAAGATCTGAATAAAGATCTCGATCATACCGCCCAAGTCACGTTGGAGTTATCAACAGGTAATGCGCGCCAATATAGTGGCCAAGAACTGGTACGTCGCTGGCGTGAACTGACGGGCACGATTGCCGATATTGAAGATATACAATTCAGTGCAAGTTTGAACCCGGCTAAACCCGATATTAATATTGAATTTTCAGGCTACGATCTCGCTCAACTCACCAGCGCTGCCGATCAGTTAAAAGAAGTGCTAGCAGAGTTTGAGGGCAGTTATGATATTAGTGACTCGATTAGCAGTGCCAAGCAACAAGCCAATATCCAATTAAAAGATAACGCCATTGCCTTGGATCTTTCTTTACAGCAGGTACTCTCGCAAGTGCATAGTGCCTATCAAGGGGCTGACGTTCAAAACATTCAGACCCAAGACGATGAGGTTAATGTGTGGCTAGGCTTGCCAGAAGATGAACGCTCTTCAATGTGGTACTTAGAAAACCTTCCGATTAAGCTGCCGAATAATCAGTATGTGAGTTTATCGACCATTGCCAATATTGAATATCAGCCTGCGCGTAATCACATTAAACGTTACGACCAACAGCGCATTGTCTCGGTCAGTGCATATATTAACAGCCAGAAGAATTCTGTTTCTCAAATCAAAAGCGCGCTAAAGGAGCACAAGCTTGATCAAATCGTTAATGACCATCCAGGCATTCGTTGGAGCACCGCAGGACAGCAAAAGAGCATCGCGTCTTTCTTGAGCATTTTAAGTAAGGGTTACCTTATCGCTATTTTAGCGATGTACTTGATGATGGCCGTACTCTTTGCCTCTTACAGCCAGCCTTTATTAGTACTCTTTGCGATTCCCTTCGGATTGCTTGGCTCACTGGTCGGCCACCTCCTATTGGATTTAGAGCTCACCCTTTGGTCGTTTGTCGGCATGGTGGCGGTCAGCGGCGTTGTGGTGAACGATAATCTCGTATTAATGAACTACATCAACCAGCAACGAGAAGAAGGCCACGCAGTCTTTGTCGCAGTCTGCGATGCCGGTAAAAAACGTTTCCGCCCAATTCTTTTAACCTCTCTAACAACCTTTGTCGGCCTCACGCCACTGATTTTAGAAACCAGCATCCAAGCTCAGTTTTTAATTCCTATGGCAGTATCTCTCGCTTTTGGTGTTTTGTTTGCGACGTTTATTAGCCTGCTACTGGTTCCTGCAAGTTATTTATTGTTAGACCAGTGGTTAATTAGCTTAACCAATCTTTCTAATAAAATTCGTCGTAAAAAAATCATCACAGACTCTGTTGAACTGGCTTATCAGCAAGGATTTCAGCAAGGCAGCAATAAGAAAAATAAAACAAGCCCCTACCAAGATGATGTTCTTTCTTCAAGCTGGGAAGCTGGCTGGCAAGACGCAAAAAATAATAAAGAAGGATTTTCTGTATGACTTATCAACGCCCACTTTCGACAATCGAACGCTACTACGTAAGCTGTGATAACGTGAAAAATGGCCAGCTTTTCACTCCCTGCATGAACCAGATGGTCGTCGAAGGCAATGCCGATATCGATGTCGACGCCTTTCGCCGCGCAATCACAAAAGCCTCATACGCTAATCCAGGCAGCCGTGTGATATTAAAAGGCCATCTTGGTTTTAGCCGTTGGGTTGATAGTGAATACAGCACGCCGCTACGTGTTATCGAAAGCAACTGGGATGGCCTAAGTAATGACGATGCCGATTTTTTAGTCGCCCCTCTTAACGTACGCACCGGCCCTAGCAGTGAAGTACTGGTTGTCATCAATAAAAACCTGAATAAGTCATTTGTCCTATTCAGAACGCATCATGGCGCAATGGATGGCCGCGGCACACTTCATTTTGCCAACGATGTATTTCGTTGCTTACGTGGCGAGAAAGCCATTGGCGAGAACAGCAGCATTACCGATATGGAACTGGCCAAATCAGTGAACAATCATACAATGGCCTCCGATCTTGGCAATGATGTCGCAGCGCCTACTGGTCAGCCATCAAAAATAACCGAAGAGCAGAAGCTGATGACGTCTCGCTGGGTTCGTCGAACGCTCGTGGGAAAGCATAAAGGTGTATTAGCAAAAGTTGCGCTAGAAACCGCTCGCTTCAGCCGTTTACACGGTGAAGATACCGTACGCTTTCAGATTCCTGTAGATATGAGACCTCATCAAGAAGGGCTCAACTCTACAGGTAATTTAACCGGTGGTATTGTGGTAAATGTTAACCGTGATACCGATGCAGCGCAGTGGAGCCAAGATATTAAAGCGCAGCTAGCCGATAAAAGAGAAGCCGACATTCCTCGCTTCTTCCGCTTTTTTCCTTTTCACCTATTAAACTGGGTTCCACAAAAAACGATTTTCAATAGTAACAGTCGACTGGTTGATAAACGTCGCAAAAATGGACAATTTCGAACCAGCGGTGTTATCTCAAATTTGGGACTATTAAACATTGAAATGCTAAGCGGTCCGGGGTTTGAAACGAGTAAATGTTATTTTATTCCGCCTGAGTTTGATACCACAGCACTCTTTATTACCCTTGCAGGACACCCCGAAGGTATTGAAATTATTATGCGAGCGCCAATTGAACTTGATGGTGGCCGAGTTGAAGATTTAATGGATTTTGTCATTCATAACATTTTGGAGAGCGAGAAAAAAGTCTCTCAACTTGCCACTCAATCTGTTGTAAAAAATGATTCAGAAATAATAATGAGACAAAAACAGACAGTCACAAGTTAATGGAGTTTTATAGAAAAACACCGAGCTAAAATTGATCTAAATCAAACTTATTTTTTTAGAAAAATAAGTTTGAAATAACTTACTTGGTTATTTTGATACAGGTCAACAAACCCAACCAACGGCATGTGACAAATTGTCGCACTAGGTAGATAGTACTTGTGGTCATATTCAAAACACTGCAAGTAAGGTCTAAAAGTGAAATCACTAGCCCATCATTTTTTAAACATTAAATGTGTTTTTCTTACACTAATGCTTTTAGTGTCTAGTGCTGCATTCTCTGCTGGCCTAAACGTTAGCCCTGTAAAACCAGCAGAGCCCTTTATTGAAGCGGCTTTCCCTGATGCAACGTCTATCGGTACTAAATCTGAAGTTCTAGAAGAAGGCGATCTTGCTTTCTGGACGATCAAAAAAGAAGACGAGGTACTGGGTTATGCTTTTGAAACTGACGATATTGCATTAATTCCTGCCTACTCAGGCGAGCCAGTAAATAGCTTAGTACTTATGGATACCGAAGGAAAAATCGTATCCGTACATGTATTAGAACATCACGAACCTATCTTGCTTATTGGTATTCCAGAACACAAACTCCATACGTTTACTGATCAATACTCCGGTTTCATGTCAACTGATCTAGTAAAAATCGGTGGTCAGGGTGAAAACAACAGCATTCACATTGATGGACTATCCGGCGCAACCGTAACCGTTATGGTGGTGAACCTAGGCATTATGCGTTCTGCCAAAGAAGTCGCAAAACACCTAGGCATTATCGAAGTTTTAGAAGAAGACGTACTCCCGATTGCGAACATTAAACAAGACGTTTACCAGCCATCCAATTGGACTCAACTAACCGGCGATGGCTCTATTCGTCGTATGCTGCTTAAAAATAGCCAAGTTGAAGACTCCTTTGCAGGCACCGATGGTGAACTCGATACACCTCTTTCAAAAGAAGAAGGTGATGCCTCTTTCATCGACCTTTATTACACCCAATTAAATATCCCAACGATTGGCCGTAATTTACTGGGTGATAGCGAATACGAATGGCTACAAGACCAATTAAAAGAAGGTGAGCATGCCTTAGCGTTAATGAGCAATGGTTTCTCTTTTAAAGGCTCTGGCTATGTACGCGGGGGTATTTTCGATCGTATCCAGATTCATCAAGGCGATAATGTTTTTAGCTTCCGCGATTTGGATCAATATCGTGTTAATGATATTTATGCCGATGGCGCTCCTCGTTTTGAAGAAATGTCGATTTTTATTATTCGAGATCATCACAAATTTAATCCAGGTGCTGAGTGGGAAATTGAATTATTAGTACGTCGCCAAACAGGGCCTCTAGACAGTATTTTTAGCAGCTTTAAAACACACTACCTACCATTAGAAAATTATCTTGATCGTCCTTTTGTTGAAGCCAAGCAAGACATTACAGACCTACCTATGTGGCAGCAGGTTTGGATTGCAAAGCAAGTTCCTGTGACCATTTTAATCATTAGTATGATTTTGATCATCATCGTTATTTTCTTGCAAGACTGGCTGGTTAAGTTCCCTCGCTTTCTACATACCTTCCGCCGTGCTTTCTTAATTTATACCGTACTGTTTGTTGGTTGGTATTCTCTTGGCCAAGTGTCCGTAGTAAACGTATTGACCTTTATGAAAGCCTTAATGACAGACTTTCACTGGGAAACCTTTTTACTAGACCCTATCATCTTCTGCCTTTGGATGTTCATCGCAGTCACCATTCTGTTGTGGGGACGCGGTATCTTCTGCGGCTGGTTATGCCCTTTTGGAGCATTACAGGAATTGGTTGGTGAGCTTGCGGTTAAATTAAAAATCCCTCAATACGTTGTGCCTTTTGCAATCCACGAACGCTTATGGGCCATAAAATACTTAATCCTTTTTGCTCTATTCGGCTTGTCTTTAGAATCTTTGCAAACGGCAGAGGTGTACGCAGAAGTTGAGCCATTTAAAACTGTTTTCCTCTTAAACTTTGATCGCGATTGGCCTTTCATCTTATACGCAAGCGCCTTGATTTTAATGTCTGTATTCAGTCGCAAAGTGTATTGCCGTTATATTTGTCCACTCGGTGCTGCCATCGCAGTCCCTTCAGGTGTTCGCTTATTTGACTGGTTGAAGCGTCGTAAAGAGTGTGGAGATCCTTGCCAGCTGTGCGCTGTTGAATGTGAGATTGGTGCTATCGAACCCAATGGTGAGATCAATTTACGCGAATGCCACCACTGCTTGGATTGCCAAGTGACTTATCAAAATAAGAACAAGTGCCCACCACTCGTTCTTAAGCAGAAAAAACTTAAACGCGCTAAACAAAAAGCGACTCCGGCCGAGCCTATTCGCATTGTTGAATAACCTTTAAGTAACTTTATAAATTGTTTTAATAAAACCTAAAAGAAGAAGGGAATATCATGGATAAGAATGAACATCCAATTGACTCTCAATTAGAGAATCAGGTAGAAAGCCAAGTAGAGACTACTGAAGCAACCAGCCTAGAAACTAAAATGGAAATCAGCCGTCGTGGCTTTCTAGGTGCAGGCGCATTGGCTGCTGGTGCTGGCGCAATTCCAATGACTGCTGCGATGTTTGCGGCGTCTGCTAAAGCACAAGCTGCTGAAGCCGGTGGCAATAAAGCATTTGTTCATCCTGGTGAACTAGACGAATATTATGGTTTCTGGAGTGGCGGTCACTCGGGTGAAGTTCGTATCCTTGGTATTCCATCTATGCGTGAACTGATGCGTATTCCTGTATTCAACATCGATAGCGCAACAGGTTGGGGTTTAACCGACGAATCAAAACGCATTCGTGGCGATGGCGATCATCTTCTTGCCGGTGACTCGCATCACCCTCACATGAGTATGCAAGACGGTCACTACGACGGTAAGTATGTTTTCATTAATGATAAAGCCAACTCTCGTGTTGCGCGTATTCGTTGTGATGTAATGAAAACCGACAAAATCATTACTATTCCTAATGTACAGGCTGTTCATGGTCTTCGTGTACAAAAAGTACCTTATACTAAGTACGTTATTTGTAATGGAGAGTTCGAAATTCCATTAAATAACGACGGCAAAGAATCTCTTGAAGATGTTAGCACCTACCGCTCTATCTTCAGCGTTGTTGATGCTGAAAAGATGGAAGTTGCTTTTCAGGTAATCGTTGACGGCAACCTAGATAATACCGACGCTGATTACGACGGTAAATATTTCGCATCGACTTGTTATAACTCTGAAATGGGTATGACTCTAGGCGAAATGGTTTCTTCTGAGCGTGACCACCTTGTAGTATTTAGCTTAGCTCGCTGTGAAGCGGCTGTAAAAGCAGGAAAATTCAAGAACTATAATGGCAATAACGTTCCTGTTTTAGATGGCCGTAAAGGTTCAGAACTTACTCGCTATATTCCTGTACCTAAGTCTCCACATGGTGTTAATACATCTCCAGGTGGTGAATACTTTGCTGTAAACGGAAAGCTTTCTCCAACCGTTTCTGTTGTTGCTATTGATAAATTAGATGATCTATTCGCTGACAAAATTAAGCCCCGCGATACTATCGTTGCCGAACCAGAACTCGGTTTAGGGCCATTACACACCGCTTTTGATAACAAGGGGAATGCTTATACGACCTTGTTCTTAGATAGCCAGATTGCCAAATGGAATGTAAAAGATGCTGTTGCCGCTTATCAAGGTGAAAAAGTTAATTACCTTCGTCAAAAGCTAGATGTTCACTACCAACCAGGACACAACCATACAACAATGGGTGAGTCGCGTGACGCTGATGGTAAATGGTTAGTGGTGCTTTGTAAGTTCTCGAAAGATAGGTTCTTACCCGTAGGCCCATTACGCCCAGAGAACGATCAGTTGATTGATATCTCCGGCGACGAAATGAAGCTGGTACACGACGGCCCTACTTTTGCTGAACCACACGATTGCCTATTGGTTCACCGTAGCAAAATTAAGCCTAAGAAAATCTGGACTCGTGATGATCCAATGTTTGCAGAAACTGTTGCAATGGCGAAGCGCGATGGCGTAAACGTTGAAACAGATAACAAGGTTATTCGTGATGGCAATAAGGTTCGTGTTTACATGACGTCTGTTGCCCCTATGTTTGGCTTGTCTGAATTCAAAGTTAAAGAAGGCAACGAAGTCACGGTTGTTGTGACTAACCTTGATAACATTGAAGACGTAACCCACGGTTTCTGTATGACTAACCATGGTGTTCAGATGGAAGTAGGCCCACAAGCTACTTCTTCGATCACCTTTACTGCCAGTAAGCCAGGTGTTCAGTGGTATTACTGCAACTGGTTCTGCCACGCTCTTCACATGGAAATGCGCGGTCGTATGTTGGTTGAAGCTAAATAATTAGCGCTTTGTTGTGGGTCTAGATGACCCACCTCAAGAAACATTTGTTTAGTCCTAAAAAAAGCCTAGTTTTTAGAACACTCGGCTTTTTTTATGGTAATTTAATAATTACTTCTAATGATTTATTGCTTAAGTGAGAATGTGGTTGAAGTCACTCAAGACACTGCTTTTTTTTATAAGCCTGCTCGTATTTTTTCCTAGCGCCAATGCTAAAACCTGGCAGGTCACCCCTCAAGATTCTTTACAAAAAACGTTAGATTCAGCGCAAGCTGGCGACCATGTGCAGCTGCAGTCTGGTCAGTATTTTGGGAATTTTGTAATCAACAATAGCATTACTTTATCCGGTACCGATGCGACTATCGATGCCCAAGGAACAGGCAATGGGATCTTAATTAATGTCAAAGATGTGACCATTGATTCATTACGCATCATAAACTGGGGAGACGATCTTACAGAGCAAAATGCGGGCATTTATTCTGATGAGAATTCTAATGGCATTATTATTAAGAATTGTCATCTTGAAGGCGATACTTTTGGTATCTGGCTTGAGGGTGGCGAGCATAATAAAATTTTAAATAATACCGTGATTGGTAACGACTCTCTACGCTCAGCCGATAGAGGCAACGGTATTCAAATTTCTAATATGAAAAATACCGAAGTACGCGGTAATGATATTAGCAAAACTCGTGATGGCTTATACGTAATATCCAGCACCAATAATACCCTCGCACAAAATACCGTACACGATTTACGCTACGGCATTCATTACATGTATTCTTACCATAATAAAATTCTGAATAACTACGCTTACAATACGCGAGCGGGTTACGCCATGATGAATTCACGTCATTTAGAAATACGCGGCAATGTGACCGAAAACAGCCTAGATTATGGTTTTTTAATTAACTTTATTATCTATTCAACGTTTGAAGACAACGTGATCAAAAATGTTTGGACCCCTGCCGACAAAAAAGTATTAGGCCGTGATGGCAAAGGGTTATTCATTTATAACTCGGGCTACAATACCATTCGAAATAATCATATTGAACATGCTGAAATTGGTATTCACTTAACTGCAGGTTCTGAAGGCGTAAAGATATCTGGCAATACGTTTATCGATAATCAGATTCAAGTGAAATACGTTTCTAATAAGCTACAAGAATGGAGCCAAGAAGCCGATGGTATTCATACCGGTAACTACTGGAGTAATTACCAAGGCTGGGATATGGATAGTGATGGTCGCGGGGATGTGCCTTTTGAACCCAACGACGGTATTGATAAGTTATTCTGGAAATACCCTGAAGCACGATTTTTAATGGATAGCCCAGCGGTTTTATTATTGCGCTGGGTGCAGCAACAATTTCCGGTATTAAAAGCACCAGGGGTAAAAGATTCTTACCCTCTTATGAAGCCGAATCCGATTAAGTCACAACCCTTTAGCCTAAAAACTAAGGCAGAAATCTCGCTATGAATGATATCGCTGTAGAATTAACAGACGTCTGCAAATACTATCCTAACGTCAATGCCTTGCACCCATTGAGCATGTCAGTGAAAGCGGGTGAAGTCTTAGGTTTATTCGGCCATAACGGGGCCGGAAAAAGTACCTTAATGAAATTGATCTTAGGCGTTTTAAAGCCTAGTGGTGGAAAAATTTCTGCACTGGGTCACTGCCCTCGCAGTCATCAAGCTCACGATTACCGCACCTTATTTGGCTATTTACCTGAAAATGTCAGTTTCTATGAGCATTTAACAGGTCGAGAAGTGCTGCATTATTTGGCCAAACTTAAAGGTCATAATAAAGCACAAGCCGATCGTTTATTAGAAGAAGTAAATTTAGCGCCTGCTGCAGATCGTGCAGTAAAAACCTATTCCAAAGGCATGCGTCAACGCTTGGGGTTAGCACAAGCTTTTTTGGGCGAGCCTAAGTTATTAATTTTAGATGAGCCTACCGTCGGCTTAGACCCCGTTGCTACTCAAGACTTTTATCTTACCGTTGATCGTTTAAAGTCTGGGGGCTGTGCCGTTATTTTATGCTCGCATGTTTTACCCGGTGTTGAGAGTCACATTGATCGCGCGATGATTTTGAGCAAAGGTCGCAAACTGGCTTTAGGACCGTTAGACGAGTTGCGCGCGGCAGCAAACCTTCCCATTGAAATATCGGTGACAGGCTTGTCTCGCCCAGATATTGAACAAAGAACCAATGGCCTAATCAGCGAATCTGATTGGCTAAATTCAGTTCACGCCATGACTTCAGCCGTTCATATTGATAGCGCGTTGTCTCATCGCTTTAATACCTCGGCAGAGAAAAAACTCGCTATTATTAAAAATTTATCCACTGACGATAACCTACAAGATTTACACATTAAGCTGCCGTCTTTAGAAGATTTGTATCGCTACTATTTAACGAATTTCAATCAGTCAGCGGTTAAAGACTCAGGATTATAAGTAATATGAATAAAATATTAATCGTTGCACAAAAAGAATTTCGTGATGGTCTACGCAATCGTTGGACCGGAGCTATCACGATTATTTTTATTTTAATGTCATTAGGCTTAGCCTACTTTGGCTCTGCTACTGCGGGTGTTTTAGGCTTTTCGTCGTTAGAATCAACCTTGGTTAGCCTTGCCAGCTTATGCGTAATGCTCATTCCGCTAATTGCTTTAATGCTGGCGTATAACTCGTTTGTCGGCGAATTAGAGCAAGGAACGTTATTGCTATTAATGACCTATCCCTTAAGTAGCGCACAACTACTACTCGGTAAATTTACCGGCCAAGCTGCCATCATTACACTCGCATCGGTATTGGGTTTTGGCTTACCCGCCATCATTATTTGCTTAGTCAGCGATGTTGATGTGGCCAGCGTATTAATCGCATTCAGTCAATTTATTGTGCTCGCCAGTTTGCTGGGCTGGGTGTTTATTGCATTGGCTTATATCATCAGTATTTCTGTTGCCGAAAAGTCTAAAGCCGCAGGGCTTGCTCTGATTGTTTGGTTTTTATTCGTATTGGTTTTTGACTTAGTTCTCATGGCCATTCTTGTCGCTAGCGAAGGCAATATTAATGAAACCCTTGTGCCTTTTTTATTGTGGATTAACCCAACGGATGTATTCCGTATTTTGGTCTATACCATTATTGGTGCAGAGAACTATTCAGGGGTATTACAAATTGCCGAGCACGGTGCTGATGGAACCCTCTACTTACTAGCCGTTATGCTTCTTTGGGTGGCTATGCCATTAGCCTGTTCTTGGTGGATATTTAATAAAAAAGAGTTATCAGAATGATGAATCAATTCGCTATCGCTATTAAAAAAACAGCAACGCTCATTGGGCTTTTATCGCTAACGCTTTTCTCACTATTAATGGTGGGCTGTGGCCAAGAGGAAGAAGTCGCCGCTGCAGCTCCCGAACCGGTGATCATTCAAAATGGTGAGGAGTGTGATTTATGCGGCATGTACATCAATCGCTTTCCTGGGCCTAAAGGGCAAGTCTTTGAGCGAGGCGGATTACCCGCTAAGCGCTTTTGTTCAACGCGCGATATGTTTGCTTACGCATTGCAACCAGAACACCAGCATAGAATAGAACATATTTATGTTCATGATGTTGCAACCGCAGCATGGGATGAGCAAGAGAAAGCCCAGTACATTGATGCTAAAACAGCTATCTATGTATCGGGACATCGTTTGAAGGGAGCCATGGGGCCTGCGTTAGCATCCTTCTCTAAGCAGGCTGATGCAGAACAGTTCGCCGCCGAATTTGGTGGCGAGTTGCTGAAGTTTTCAGACATCGATATTGATGCGCTTAGCCAAATGAGTCATCAGGCAATGCATCACTAATCGATGATTAGAAGTTAGTGATTAGAAACTTCTTAGCACGATTAATTCGTTGGAAAAGCCAACATGTCGGCTAATCAAGGGGCTTAGTGTGTTGTGAAATTAGCTTTAATAATACTTTTTGGGATACCGTTATTGCTACTCAATTAAACTTACTTCGAACGCTCAATACCGTACTTTTTCCATAACTTTGTAAGAGTCCCTGACTGATATAAGGTTTCTAACATGCTATTAATTTCATCGACCGAAGGGCGAATACCAGGTCTCACCAATACAGCGTGTTGATATTCTTGGTCCATTTTTTCTGAAATAAGTAGCTTCTTTTTATGTTCTGGGTTGTTTGTTAAATAACGTTTTAGATAGGCCTTCGTTATTACCGCGATATCTCCACGTTCTTTTAATAACAAAGTAATATTTTTCAAATTATTATATGAAAAATTCATGTGATAATGCTTCATCAAATAATCTTCACTCGCATTAAAGCCTGAAAACCCATAATGGAAACCTAAAATCCCCATCATTCGCTTGCCAGTAAAATCATCAAAGTATTCTTGACCACGGCCTAGCTTATTTAACGCAACATAGACCTCGCCACCTTTTTGATAGCTATTGGATACGTCAATATCAATATTGCTCCAGCCCCACTCTTTATTTTCATAGAAAATAACATCATAGTGGCCATCTTTATAAAACTGGTAACGGCGCTTGGGAGGAATTTGTATGGCTTCGAAAGAATATTTTTTTTGTGATTGATTTAAAGCTGAGATCAAATCAATCGTCATACCAGAAGGCTGTAGCTCATTATTGGTACCTTGGCTGGTTTCCACGAAAGGAGCAAAAGGATACATACCAACGTTTACTATAATTCTATCTTCAGCCATTACGCTAATAGAGAGTATCATCGTCATTAAAATAATCAGTTTGCCCATAACCTTACAACCTATTTTATACCTAGAATAACAATCATTGTTAACGCATAAACTGCTCAGGGAAGCCTTTGGTTTGCATCATCGCCATAAAATCCATCGTGAGGGCAATAGCAACATGTACTGCCACACCACCCCAAATCGATTTAGAACGTAACGCTAATACCCCTAATAAAAACCCAAATGATATTGCACCAAACGACTCTAACCACAATTTAGGGAAGTGCAGCATTAAATACGGCAAGCACATCACCGCAATCGATAAACTGCCAAATGGAGTGCGAAGGCCATTCACTAGAAAGCCACGAAAGAAAAATTCCACCGCAATAAACTGCAGAATATAAATACATTCCCAAAGAATTAAGTCTAGCCAACTTTTATGGGCTAAATTGTAGAAGGGATAATGGTTAGCAAAGTCTTCTCGAAAACTGACTAAAAAAGTAAAAAACATAATGGGTGAAGCTAATAACACATACCCTAACCAATGTTGCTTAATGCTGCCTAGTTGCCAGCCATAACTGTTTAATTTTTGTTTTAAAACTAACTTAATCGTCAACATGGGTATGATTAAGAAACATAAAACATTCCAAAACCCCCACCAGACATAGCCTATTAATTCGCGATAAGGATGCCCTCTGAATTCTCGAGACCATTGCTGATTTTTAATATCAAACCAGCCTTCTAGCATGCGAATGCTTTCTAATAATACGCTGGAGTATTTTAAATAGTTGACCATGAGTAAGCAGACACAGGCCACCATAATCACCAGCCAGACGCGTTTACGTTCAACATCGTCATTGAGCTGTGCACGCTCTAATTTAGCCTCATTATCTATAGCGGAAAGTGCAGTGAGTATTTGCCTAGGGTTTAAGGCATTAACGATGCGATTGAAAAAACCTGTTTGTATCCTTGCATCAACGTGCACGATTAGCCACCCGTTACAGGCGGCATAAAGGCTACTTCATCACCATCGTTAACAATGGCATCAGCGCTACAGAAGTTTTGATTAACCGCAATGCGAATACTATCGTCTTGCAAAGCAACCATACCTTTCGCGATTAATATTTGCTGTAGTTCCGCGGCTGTTTTACCAGCATGTTCCGTCTCGAGTTTGAGTTCTGCTTGGCCAATGGTGTCTTTTAATCGCGCAAAAAATAATACATTAATCACGGTTACTTCCCTTCTTCTGCAGGTGCATTCCAGTCGCCACTTTTGCCACCGGTTTTTTGTAATAGTTTAATATCACCAATCGTCATACCTTTATCGACCGCCTTACACATATCATAAATGGTCAATGCCGCAATAGAGGCCGCCGTTAACGCTTCCATTTCTATTCCGGTGCGATCGGCAACTTTGCAGCGAACTTCAATGCGTAATTCTGTTTCACTGATCGCTTGAATATCCACTTTGGCACCTGCAATCATAAGTGGGTGACACATTGGAATCAGTTCCCACGTTTTTTTCGCTGCTTGAATGCCAGCAATACGAGCAGTTGCAAGCACATCCCCTTTCTTATGCTTACCTTCGGTAATCATGGTTAAGGTGTTCGGTAACATCGTAACAATGGCTTGCGCAACGGCTTCTCTTTTGGTGACATCTTTTTCGCTGACATCAACCATACGAGCTTGCCCTTTTTCATCTAAATGGGTTAAATCCATTTTTATTTCCAACGTAATATTTAATTCTTTAATTTCAAAGATTGTGCAATTTATTCGACAAAAACTGCTCTATAGTACTGAGTTCTTCAGGGTCATTAGCATTATTAAAACTGAATTCCCCTTCTAGTGCTGAGTGAATGTAAACACTATTCATGGAGCGCAACAAACGCTGTAAGGCATTCTTATTTTCAGCTAAGCACTGCTCAAAAATAGGCAGCATGCTTTTATGATACAAACCATGTAACGGCTGCAACCCCTGATGAGAAAAAATAATCGCCTGCTTATTAAGGCCTATCTCGTCAGTTTGTAGGCAGCCAATTAATTGCGTCATGACCGCTGAGGTCATCAACGGAGTATCACAAGGCATCACGAGTAGCCAGTCATGCTTGGCATGTCTTAAGCCAGCAGCGATTCCTGCCATAGGGCCTTGATAGCTGGTCATTTCATGGTCTGAAATGCATTCTAACTGGTAGTTCAGATACAGCTCTCGGTTACGATTGCAGCTGATACTGAGGTCATCCACCAGCGGCATTAAGCAATCAATAGCATACTCAACCAACGGTTTCTGAGCTAAAGAAATTAAGCCCTTATCACGCCCTGCCATACGGCGACCTTCACCACCCGCTAAGATCAACCCACTTAACATTCTATTCGTTACAGTCATTAACCGTGCCCATGAGCCGTAGTTAATGCATAAAATGCGATTTCGTCACCCACATTAATTATTTCTCCGGCAGGTGCGCAGGCAAATCCATCACTCCAACTTGAAGACGACAATACGCCCGAGCTTTGGTTATTATAGATTTCGATGTCGCCATCATTATAACGCGCACGTAAAAACTCAGTGCGGGCAATGGACTTTTTAGTAGCAAAAGTCGCCTTACCTTTTAATGCCATTAACGGCTGTGCATCGGCGCCTTGAATAGCCCATAAAAAATCACGAGCCAGCTGATAAAAAGTAACGACAACAGCGGCTGGGTTTCCAGGCAAACCAATAACAGGGGTTTTATTAAACTGACCTAGCGCAAAAGGCTTGCCGGGCTTAATGGCCAAGCGCCACATTTCAAGCTCGCCACCACTGGTGATGGCCGCTTTAATGTGATCTTCTTCACCAACGGAGACTCCCCCGCTGGTAATAATGACATCGGCTTGGGCACTCGCTTGCGTTAATACCGCTTGCGTATCACTGAGTGTATCCGCCGCAAAAAATGGCCCCACAACTTCCATACCCATTCGCTGCAATAAGCCGATTAAAGTAAAACTATTGGTATTATAAATTTTTCCGGGGGTTAATTCTGTCCCCGGCTCAACTAGCTCATCTCCAGATGAAATGACCGCGACTTTTAGTTTTTTATAAACCGTTACTTGACCAAACCCCATTGACGCCAATACGCCTAAGTCTTCTGCTCGTAGAATTCGTCCGGGCTGAAACAAGGTTTGGCCTATTGCAATGTCTTGACCTGCAGGTCGAATGTTTTGCTGAGGTTTTGCATCAATCAATTCGGTAGGAAAAATTACCTGACCATTTTCAATAAGCTCACACTGCTCTTGCATTACAACCATATCGGCATTGTCGGGGACTGCAGCGCCAGTAAAGATTCGGGCACAGGTATTTTCTAATAGCTGTTCAGGTGCATCGCCTGCGGTTATGCGCTGGGAGATAGTCATCTCGATCTTGCCGTTAGCCGCGACTTGCTGCTGACAATCCGCTAAACGCAAGGCATAACCATCCATCGCGCTGTTATCAAACCCCGGCACATTAATCTGCGAGGTGATGGTTTCAGCCAATACTCGCGTTAAAGCCGTATGAATCGTGACGGTTTCAGTTTCTGTTAGCGTACCGTACTGCTGCGCTCGCTGCGCCAATACAGATTGAGCATCGTCTAATGGTACTAGCCCTTTTACTAAGGCAGGGGAATCACAAGATGACATGGCTTCTCTCTATTCTCTTCAAGGCGGTGCTGCTTAATTCACATGCATACACTCGCGCATTAAACTTATTTGTTGTCTGCTCGATAATAGCGGCGTACTAAACGGCTAAGAGCTTGGCGCCACGGCTTGGGTTTGATACCAAAGTTATGCTTAATTAATTTGCTATCTAAGATGCTCTCACTAGGCTGGCATTGATCATCATCCAGCTCTTCTAGCATCACATGAGCTAAGTCTTCATATTGTCGGGCTTCTGCTAATAGCACTTCAGCAAAGGCATATTCCGTTGTACTTTCTACACTGCAATAGTGATACGTACCCCATAGTGATTCGTCACAGTCAATTTGTTGCAATAATGCATGTATAACCAAAGCGATATCATCAGCAGGGGTTGGCGCAATACGAATCAAATTATCAAGAATTAGGCGCCCTTCACTTCGCGCCTTAGCCAATAGCTGCACGGCAAAATCACCGGTTAATAAGCTAAAGGGTTGGTTCACACGGACAATGAGGTGTCGTAGCTGATCACGAGCCGAGTTCTCTAACGCAATCAAGCTGGCATCACCGGTCATTTCATCATTTTCAAGACTGCCAACTTCGTTGTAGTCAAAGACCTTGGCAGACGATAGCAAAACCATCGGGATATCTTGCTTTATCAACAACTCAATCCACGCTTGCAGGTGCTCATTGGCTTGTTGAGTATCACCGGCCGTTGCCAAGATCGCTAACGGTGTTGAGGCTCCGCCAGAGGGTAAAGTAAGCTGTTCTCGGCTGTCTAAACGGCGAGAACTGTAAGGAAGTGCTAACTCACTGGCTAAGTCAGCCAAACACTGGCCAACAGGAAACTCAGCCCCAATAATAAACCAATGTCGATTAGTCCCGCTAAAACCCATGCCGCCTACTCCCAATCAATCCAACCATCTGTTGAATTTATTATAACGCACCCATTTGATTAATAATGCTTAATTCATTAACTGAGCAACCGTTTTCAGCCTGATTGACTATACTTCAATTAACTTAATTTTTTGTGACCAAGATCAGATGCTAAAGCAGTTTGTTTTTCTTTTCATGTTACTCACTCTATCCTTTTTTGGTTTCTCCAATCAATTGGTGATCAATGAGGACTCTGCTAGCCATTTTGGGACGGCGCAATTTCTAATAGCCGATGAGTATTTTTCTCTTGAAGAAGTCCGAAGAAACAATCAACTTAATTGGCAAGATATCGAAGTTGGGGATACAAGTTTCGGTTTTGATTCACGCCATTTCTGGCTCAAAATCCCCCTAGTCAATGTATACAGCTCAACCTCTCCTTGGTTTTTACGCAGTAAGTATCCGCTATTAGATACCATTGATGTTTACCTGTTCGCAGATGAAGAACTTATACAAGAATTTCACACTGGCGATAGCTTACCTTTTAATCAGCGACCCATTAAGCAGCCAAACTTTGTTTTCCCGCTGGATATTAATACCGACAAAACCTACTCAGTTTATCTGCATGTACAAACCAGCAGCTCGCTTCAACTAGCGCTATCTCTGCAAACAGAGAGTCAATTCTGGCAAGCCATTGCCGCCGAAAGCGTCACCACCTCTGCTTTTTATTCTATCTTACTCAGCTTGCTGCTTTATAACCTCGTGATCTTTTTCATCGTACGAGCACGTAGCTACTTATTTTATGTTTTATATTTAGCGTCATTTACATTATTCATGGCGAGCATTCATGGCTGGGGTTACCAATACTTATGGCCAAACAGCCCCAGAATTCATGAGCTCTCAGTCGTCTTCTTGATTGGTCCTGTCATTATTTTTGGCGCGCTATTTAGCTCGAACTTTTTAAGGTTGGCTACTATACGACCCGCACTGAACCGCCTGATTCTATCGTTTGTTTGGATCGCAGGGATATATTCGGTTGCGACGCTCATATTGCCCTACACAGTAATGATTAAAATAGGGGCGGCTCTTGCAATTCTAGCCGCTGGCATCGCAATGCTTTCCACCGTTCAAGAATGGTTGCGCAGTCGTAGTCGAGAAATTCTTCTATTTATCATTGCATGGTCAACCGTTCTTATTGGTTTCTTACTTTATAGTGGGCAAAAATTCGGCATTCTGCCAATTAATATTGTCACGGAACACGCGATTGAAATAGGCGCTATTCTGGAAGTAATATTACTTGCATTAGGATTAGCCGATCGCATAAACAGTGAGCGAAGAATTCGCTTAGAAACCCAAGAGCGTATGCTTGAAGTTCAAATACAAGCCAATAAAGAATTAGATGATAAAGTCCGCGAAAGAACTGAAGAATTAGAGTTATTAAATGACCATTTACAGGTGGCCTCTATTACCGACTCCTTAACGCAAGTTAAAAATCGTCATTACTTTGATAAGAAATTACCTTCTGAATATCGCCGAGCGTATCGAGATAAGTATACAATTTCACTATTAATCATCGATATCGATCACTTCAAAGCTTTTAACGATAATTATGGCCATCAAGCAGGCGATGCCGTTTTACAGGCAGTGGCAATGAGCGTTCAAGATGTTGTGATGCGCCCTAGTGATGCGGTCTCTCGCTATGGTGGTGAAGAGTTCACTATTTTATTACCCAATACCCCCAAAGAAGGGGCTTACTTAGTTGCCGAACGGGTAAGAAAACATATCGAAAGTATACAAGTGAAATGGGAAGGCCAAGTATTTTCCGTGACGGCAAGTATTGGCCTAGCCAGCTGCATTCCTTCCCACCATGAAGGCGAAGGTCTATTGCTTAAAGAAGCGGATGATTATTTATACGTAGCTAAAGATCATGGCCGTAACCGTGTTATTTATGAAGACAATGATCCAACTGCAAAGAAAGACTAGTGCGGCTAAACATTGCCCAAAGAATGAATGGGCAATGATTATTTGGCCTTACAATAAGTTCAATAGCGCCTTACAGCCATAAGCAACCACCGCAAGACTCGAAACGCCCACCAAGTATAAACTCAGTGCATTGAGCCACTGGCTCTTAAAGGCTATTTTTTCTAGGACAGCTTTCATTAGTAACCATCCTTCATGGAAGTTTTTCCACTAAACGTACGATAGGCATAAATGTTATACCCAATGATGACAGGGATAAATATCAGAATCCCGACCAAGGTAAAGTACACGGTTTTATCCGGTGCAATGGCCTGCCAAATAGTGAGTCGGCCAGGAATAATATAAGGAAATACACCGGCGACCAAACCACCAAACGCTGTCATAAACAATCCTGCGGCATACGCTAAAGGCTTTAAACCCGGCTCGGTTTTCTCTCGTAGTAACCCCCATAAACGTATGGCAAAAAATAGACTTAATAGAGGCAAAGGTAATAACACCAAACTATTAGGGAAGTTTAACCAGCGCTCTGCAATCAGTGGCTGATCTACCAACATCCAAATACTCACCACGGCAAAAAATGCCAACATTAAAAACAGTAATTTTTGTGCTAATTTTTTAGCCACGACTTGCAAGCTTGATTCAGTTTTTCGCACTAACCAACAGGCGCCTAATAAACCATAACCGCTCAGCAGTGCAAAACCGGTGGTGATTGAAAAAGGTGTCCACCAATCAACCGGGTCAGCGAGTGTTTTTCCGCTCGACATATCCCCCACCAAGGCTCCCAAAATAAGCCCTTGGCAAAAGGTTGCGATAATAGAACCTAAGGAAAAACTTAAATCCCAAAAAGACTGACTGCGATCAGACTTAAAACGAAACTCAAACGCAATGCCTCTAAAGATCAATGCCACCAGCATTAGAATAATCGGTATGTATAAATTCGATAATACAAACGCATAGACTGAAGGAAACGCGACAAATAGCACCACGCCACCAAACACTAGCCACGTCTGATTACTGTCCCAGATGTGCGATAAACTCTTCATCGCAATGGCTTTATTATCGCTATTTTTTAATAACGGCGAGAGTATGCCAACCCCCAAAGAAAAACCATCAAGCAAGACATAAACCAAAATACCAAAGCCAATTAACAGTAAATAGACCAATGCAATATCCATTATTTATCTCCTTTATTTTCTGGCTGTTGATTATTTTTATTTAGACCGTCTTTTTTCAATAGCTCGGCCAATTCTTGTCCATAACCCACATCAACTTGGGCTGGGTTTAAGGTCGCTGGCAGATCGTCATTATCATCTAATAAAGGATTAATCAGTGATGCTTGTACCTCATCCAAACTGGGCGGCCCTTTTAGAATTAGCTTGCGCATAAAATAGAGATAAGTAAAAAACAAGCTGGTATACACCACAACAAACAACCCGAGGGTAAACGCAACGGTTTCTGCAGGTAGCGGAGAAATCACATCCGCCGTTCTTACCAACCCTTGCACCAACCAAGGCTGACGCCCAACTTCTACCACGTACCAACCGGCCAGCGTCGCAATCACGCCCGCGGGAATCATCACAACTGAGAGATATAACAAAGGCTTAAAATCAAACAGGCGTTTTTTATAACGTGCTACTGCACCTGTGAGCCCAAGTAATAACATCAAGCCGCCTAACGCCAACATAATGCGAAAGGCAAAAAATACCACCGCAACCTGTGGACGGTCTTTTTCTTCTACTTGATCTAAGCCTGGAATTTCACCATCAAGCTCATGCGTAATTAATAAGCTTGCCGCTTTAGGAATAGAAATTTCAAAATGATTGGTTTCATTCTTTTGATCAGGAATAGCAAACAGGCGTAATGCAGCGCCTTTTTCGGTTTCCCAAAGCCCTTCCATTGCCGCCAATTTAACCGGTTGGTGATGAGCCACATTTAAACCATGAAAATCACCCACTAATATTTGTACTGGCGCTAAGATTAAGATCGCTAACATCGCGGTTGAAAAACCAATTTTAGCGAATTCTTGATACTTTCCTTTTAACAGGTAATACGCATTCACACCGGCAAATAATAAAGACGCCGATAAAAAAGTAGCCAATAACATATGAGCTAAACGATACGGAAACGAAGGATTAAAAATCACCTCTAACCAACTGGTCACTTGAAACTGACCGTTAATAATTTCGTAACCTGCGGGTGTATGCATCCAAGAGTTTGCCGCTAAAATCCAAAAGGATGACATCACTGTACCTAAGGCAACGGTGCAGGTTGCCATAAAGTGAATTTTTGGCGATACCCGATTCCAACCAAATAACATGATGCCGAGAAAACCAGCTTCTAAGAAAAAAGCCGTTAATACTTCATACGCTAATAAGGGGGCTAATACCGGCCCTACAATTTCCGAAAACTGACTAAAGTTGGTACCAAACTCATACGACAGCACCACCCCAGAAACCACACCCATGCCAAAGGTGATGGCAAAAGGCTTCATCCAAAATTTTACTTGCTGTAAGTACGCCAAATTCTGCGTCTTTAACCACATCCCCTCCATAAACGCTAAGTACAGCGACAGACCAATGGTGATTGTGGGGAATATAATGTGATAGCTGATGGTAAACGCAAACTGCATGCGGGATAACATCGCGGTATCGGGGAGTGAAGCGAAAAAATCAAACATAAACGCGGCCTTGTAAGTTATCGGCTGAGGGGCTTACTTGAGAGTACTGTTCATTATTGTGAACTTATAGTTTTATATAACCATACTCATCACCTATTTAGCATAGCGGCTTTCGTGCCAACTCATCAAAGCCTAACTAACACGGGAAATAACACTATATTGTCTAAATAATAGCAAAATACAGCCCGCTCGATGTAAACTATCTAGACAGCTAGACCTGATACCGTAAAGAGAGTTTACAGCTATGCTCATTTCCCTGTTCTCCGCCAGCTTGTGGATAACCATATTATCCGCCTCTGCCACCGCGGGCTGGCTATGGTTCAAACGCAAAGAAGAACCAGCATTGATTGCCCTTGCCGCCTTTTGCCTATCCATGGCCATTTGGTGTTTTGGTCATATTGCGGCGCTTGAGGGCTACCCCAAAGTTGCTCGCAGTCTTTTATTAGCCAACCCTTTGCTGCCTACCACCTTTTTACACTTTGTTTTACTCTGGCTCCGAGGCAGTATTCCGATTGCCGACAATAGCTATCGTTTAACCCCCTTAATGTACCTGTTTGCGATTGCGGTCACCTTACTCAGCATCTGGGGAGAAAGTGGTCATATCGAAGCGTGGAATGTTTTTCCCAGCTTTTTCCACATAGACTCAATCGGCTGGCTTAATCTGCTATACACCATTACCGTCGGCATCATTGCTCATATTTTATTGCTTTATGGTTATCGCAATAACCAAGGTAATAAACGCCGCTCGATCATTGCCATGTTTGCAGTGGGGGCTTGGGGATTTTCGCTGGCGACCAGCTTTATTTTGCCGTCATTGGAGATCAACTTCTTCCCCTATCCCATGCTTGCGCTACCCAGCTATGTTGTTCTCGTAGTCTATGCCGTCGTTCGTTATCGCTTAGTCGAAGTAAACCGCTGGGTCAGCCAAGCGATTCAATGGTTGGCAGTACTCAGCATTTCGATGTTGCTTATGAGTCTACTGCTGGCATTTATCGCTCCTGTCGCCATGACCGAACTTGCGACCGTGCCGACACTGCAATTATTTATTTACTCGAGTATTTTATTATTATTAGCGTGGCTACTTTATGGCCCGGCCAAACAGTTTTCAGACCGCCTTATTTATCCTGGCGCAAGTATTGATGAGGTCACGCTAAACCAGTGGTTGCAACAGTTGAATAAAGCGACCTCATGGCAAACACTCGCCCTGACGATTGAGAATATCTGGCGACAACATTCGCCACAAACTAAAACGATTAGTCACGACGAGCTAATTGGCGTGAGAATTATCAACGCGTCGGGGGATATCTATTTTCAATCACAAGCAACGGCCTTGTTCGAATGCATCAAGCGCGGAGAGTGGGACTGTCGATTATCCGGTTGGGATGACATTCCCCCCACACAACAACATACCGCAGAATTATTAGCCGCCTTAATTCCCAACGCCTGTACGTCATTAGAACGCTCAATACAGTTGGCCAAAATAGAAGCTCGCGCAGAACGTGAACGCATTCAACAGCAACACCTGATAGAACTTGGTGGACTCACCGCGGCTATTGCCCACGAGCTTAGAAACCCGCTGAACATTATTAATATGGCATCGGCTCATACCGACGAGAAAATAAAAAAGCATATTCGTAATCAGGTAGCCCGTGCTGAGCATATGATTCGAGATACTCTGTCTTATGCCGGTCAGATTGAAATAAAAACAACGTCACAAGATTTAGTCCCTATTGCGCAACAAGTGATTCAGCAGATCAATAACCTCTTTTCTGTATCGATTTTGTTGCGCAGCGAACCACAATTAATCGGCCAATATGATAGTGAACGCATTCAACAAATTCTGATTAACTTATTAGAAAATGCCGCCTCCTTTATTGCTACCCGCGCTGAGGGCAAGATCGAATTAGAGCTGAGCCAAACTTCGCACGAAACCTGGATTAAAGTACACAATAATGGCCCTGAAGTGGCCGCCGACATGCTGCCTCATTTGTTTGAACCTTTTGTTACCCAGCGCAGTGGTGGCAGCGGCTTAGGCTTGTCTATTGTGCGCCGAATCATCGATGCTCACCATGGTGATATTCACCACAGTAATCAGCTGGGCTGGCCGGTATCGTTTGTTATCCGTCTTCCTCTCTTAATTAATGATGCCGCTAATGGCTTAGATAACGGCCTAGACAACAGGCAAGATAATTAATATGACCCTTATTACGGACCTTAATATGCCTCTTACTACGAGAAGCAAAATATTATTAATTGATGACGAAGTGGCCTTCTGCGAATTATGCGCACTCTGGTTAGAGCAAGCCGGTTATCAAGTTGCATGCGCCCATGACGCGGCAAGTGGCCTCGCTTTATTTAAAGATGCTAATAGTAATGAGCCCCATCAAAAGGGGTTTGACCTCGTCATTCATGATCTATCATTGCCTCCAACTTTCAGACCTGAAGAAAGTTTAGAAAATTTGAAATATTATGATGTTCCAGTATTGGTTTTAACCGCACATAGCGATCGAGCACTGGCGTTAAAGGCAATTGAATATGGCGCTTGGGATTTTATTAACAAACCCATCGACCCTGATTTATTGCAGCTGATTATTCAACGCGCGTTAGAAAAGCACAGTTTGTTAAAACAGATTAAAACCTTAGAAAATGAATTGGTTCAGCAAGATGAACTACCCAGCATTCCGACGTTTGGTCTCATCGGAAAAAGCAGTGCGATTGAATCTATTCGTGAATTAATTCAACGTATTTCAAAAACCCAAGTACCCGTTTTAATTCAAGGGCCAAGTGGCACAGGCAAAGAAATCATTGCCCACGCCATTCACAACAATAGCGAGCGTAATCCGCATAAGTTAGTCTCTGTACACTGCGGTGCAATACCGGCGGAGTTATTAGAAAGTGAATTGTTCGGTTGCAAAAAAGGCGCCTTTACTGGGGCCGACAGTGACCGTAAAGGCTTATTAGCCAGCGCTGACCAAGGCACGCTTTTCTTAGATGAAATTGGCGAAATGCCATTATCAATGCAGGTAAAATTATTGCGCGTTTTACAAGATGGCAGTTACTACCCGGTTGGCAGTCGTAAATTAGAAAACCTAAATGCTCGCTTAGTCTGCGCAACCAACAGAGATTTGGCCAAAGAAGTCGAACAAGGTCATTTTCGTGAAGATCTTTATTACAGAATTAAAGGCCTTACTATTAGCACGAGCAGTTTAAAAAATAGAAAAGAAGATATTGGTATTTTGATCGATCATTTTTTAATACGCTACAACCACCAGCATAAAACCAACATAAGCCTCAACAAAGAAGTCTGCTGCTGGTTTATGAATACCCCATGGCCAGGTAATGTCAGAGAACTAAAAAATACGCTAGAAAGCGCGGCGGCAATTTGTTTAAGCGATCGACTGAGTTTGCAAGAAATCGCCTTAATTCGTGGCCACGACGCGATAAAGGATATTCAAAATACATCAGGTTTTAACGCCAACCTTGGCACGTCCGAAAAAACTCTAGAACAACACGTCAGTGAACTTGAAATTAACCTCATTACTCAAGCGCTAACAAAGTTCCAAGGTAATAAAACCCATACCGCGCAAGCATTGGGAATTACCCGCCAGGGATTAATTAATAAAATAAAACGATACGAGCTAGCATGATAAAACGAACCTACGTCCCTTTGTCCAAGCGTTTAAAAATCGCCACTAACTTATGTTTGGTGATTATTGTGGTCGAGATTATTAATCAATTTACCGGTGGATTTTTTCGCTCGTTTGGCATATTGCCCCGAAACATTAATAGCTTAAGCGGTATTTTATTTGCGCCTTTTCTGCATGGCGGCATCGTTCACTTATTCAGTAATCTTATGCCTTTGTTTGTTTTCACGCTGTTATTATTGAGCCATGGGCGCAGACGGTTTATTTATGTTTTCTCAGCTACGGCTTTATTCGGTGGATTATTGGTCTGGTTTTTTGGCCGCAGTGCTTATCACATTGGTATGAGCGGGGTTATTTATGGGTTGTTTGGCTATCTTGTTGTGGCAGGGTTTATAAGCCGAGAGTTTAAGCTGTTTATGATTAGCTGTTTGGTTGCCTTTGCGTACGGCGGTCTTCTTTATGGTGTACTACCGACCATTCCTCAAGTTTCATTTGAATCGCATTTATTTGGTTTGCTGGTCGGTATTGTTATGGCTTTTATTTTAGGCAGAGACCCTAGCCGTAAAGCTTAGGTCTATTTTCTTGCCAGATAAATTGTATGACGGCTGCCTTTACCGTTATGCGCTCTCACGGTTTTTGTTTCGACACTAAACTTGGCTTTTTTAAGCTGAGTCGTAAATTTAGGATCATGCCAAGCCGACCATACGGCTAATACACCTTTAGGTTTTAGCGTTTGCCTAATGGCCGCTAAACTATCGAGTGAATATAAACTATTGTTATCACCATGAGTAAAGCCTTCTGGGCCGTTATCCACATCTAATAAAATAGCGTCAAACTCAGGCTGCTTAGCTTTAAACAATCCAGCCACATCACCCACATGAACAATCACGCGGCTGTCATCCAATGGACGGCCTGCACACTCGCCTAACGGGCCTTTGTTCCACTCAATTACATCAGGCACTAATTCGGCCACAACAACCTTAGAGCTTGGTTTAGTCGCTTTCAATGCAGCGGCCAAGGTAAATCCCATGCCCATACCACCCACCAATACTTTGGCATTTTCTGTGTTTTTTACATGAGCACAGCCAAGATCCGACAACGCTAATTCTGAGCTGTGCATGCGGCTATTCATTAACTCGCCGCGAACGCCCTTTAAATGAATAGAAAATTCTTTATCACGCTGAGTTAACTCTAGCTCTCCGCCATTATTCGGTATTTTGGCTAGGCCTAGTAGAGTCCAAGGGTTCATAATATTTCCAGATTAGTATCAGCTGAGATGAGTTTTTTGAGTTTCATTACTTTAACATATTCACTCGGCATTGCCGTTTTGAATTGTATATTCGTATAGCGCAAGATCTACCACTGGGGTTTTTACGATATCTTTTAGTTTGAAACCACAGGATTCATAATACGTTCTAAGACCGTTATTATGTGCGACACAATCTAAGCGTACATAACGCTTGCCGTCCAAGGTCGCCTTGGTTTTCAGCGCCTCTATTATTTTTCGGCCGACTTTGAGGTTAGAGTATTTTCGATCAACCGCGAGTTTATGAATGTACAGCGCTTCGGCTAAATCATGTTGCCACAAGGGCTCTGGTGCAGACCTTATTTCTAATACTGCTGCCATCTGGCCATTAATATCTATCGCAGAGAAAAATCCTAGATCAATAGAAGACTCTATCGCGGGTCGTATGGATTCTAACCATTCAATTGGCCACTGTAAGATGTTTTTTGATAACAGCCACTCGGCATTGCCATAAAGTATGGCATAAACAGATTCAAATTCTGGAGAGGTAACGGGTCTAATATCCATATACTTTTAGTCTTCCCTAAGTCATCACATCTGGTTAAGCGCTCTTTGCCACTGACGAGCCCAACGATTTTAAATCTTTCTATTACACCAAGACCTGCCGTGTATTAGCGATATAATGATGAACCGCTTTTTCTACTTTTTCGTCGATCATTTCTTCAGGCCGACGATCATTCGGGCAGGCCATTCGTGGCGTTGTGCCAAACAATCGGCAAATTAATGGGCGCTCGCCATAAACCGTGCAGCCATTAGGGCCAAGGTGTACGCAACGAAGGTCGTTTAATGCTTCTTCATGTTCTGCGTCTGATTTAACAGGCAGGCGTGACATTTCTTCTGAGGAGGTCGTGACGGGCCCACAGCAATCATGACAACCTTTTACACACTCAAACGAAGGGATTTGCTCGCGCAAACGTACAATAATGTCTCGATTTTCATACATACAATGCTTCCTTTGATGACAATATAATGTATCGCGCTAAGTGATTCATTATAACCCTCTCTCCCTGGCTTCTGCAGATATCCTTGTCGCTATTATTTAATTTATACAAATAAAAAAGCTTTCGTATCCGTTAACCCTGTCTTAACCCGTACTTTGTTATGATTTTTGTATTAATCCAAATTTAGACTTAGAAATTTATACTTAGTTAGGAACATGCCATCATGAAAGACTCTATGCGTATCGGCGGGTTATTGCTATTAGCTTCGCTATTAGCAGCCTGCCAACAAGGCAATACACCGGCCAATAAGGCCATGGTGCCAGCAGTATCTTATATTTCCGTCACGGCGAATGTGCATAAGATAAACCATGAAATGCCTGCGAGAGTCGTTGCCTCTCAAGTCGCTGAAGTACGCCCGCAGGTAAGTGGTATTGTTCACCAGCGCCTGTTTGAAGAAGGCAGTATGGTCAAGAAAGGACAACTGCTGTATCAAATCAATCCGGCGCCTTTTCAATCGGTCTATAACGAAGCCAAAGCGAATTTAAACAGTGCAAAAGCATCATTAGAAACCGCAACGCTAAAAGACAAACGATACGCCAACTTGCTTGGACAGAAAGGCATCTCGCAACAAGACGCCGATGATGCTCGCGCTGCCTACCTTGAAGCACAAGCCAATATTGAGAAGTACCAAGCGGCATTAGAAACCGCGGCCATTAACCTTGAATTCACCAAGGTTAAGGCTTCAATTTCTGGACATATCGGTATTTCGAATGTGACTCAAGGCGCTTTAGTGACCGCTGGCCAAGCTTCGCCACTCGCCACCATTCATACGCTTGACCCTATTTATGTTGATATGAAAAAAAGCAGCGCCGAACTGCTCAAGTTACGCACGCTATTACGCAGTGACAATATTAAGCCTGGATCAACAGATGTCATGCTGACTCTGGGAGATGGTAGCCAATACGAGTCGCTTGGGCAGTTAAAAATGCAAGAAGTTGCGGTTGATACCGCGACAGGCAGCATCACCTTGCGCGCTGAATTCTCCAACCCAGACAATTTATTATTACCTGGTATGTTTGTTCGTACCACAGTGAATGAAGCTATTGATGAACACGCTATTTTAGTGCCGCAGCAAGGGATTTATCATAATGCCAATGGCAGCGCTTATGCTTACATTATTAATGACAACAATCTTATAGAGAAGCGATCAGTAGAAACGATTAATGCGGTTGATAGTAACTGGTTAATCGCTAGCGGTTTAGCCGTTAACGACAAGCTGTTAGTAGAAGGGACTGTAAAAGTGCGCCCCGGTAGCGAAGTAAAACCCATCGAGATAACGCTTTCTACGTCTTCCGAGCCTGTTAACAAAGGGAGCTTATAGCCATGTTTGCACGCTTCTTTATTGATCGCCCTGTCTTTGCTTGGGTCATTTCAATCATCATTATGCTAACGGGCCTAGCCTCTATTTTTTCACTACCGGTCGCGCAATATCCTAGTATCGCCCCACCCGTTATTAGCGTAAAAACGAATTACATTGGCGCCGATGCAGAAACCGTTGAAAACAGTGTTACTCAGATATTAGAACAACAACTAACGGGATTGGATGGTTTATTGTATTTTTCTTCTTCCAGTTCTTCCGACGGTGCCGCATCGGTACAAATCACCTTTGAAGAAGGCACCGATCCTGATTATGCTCAGGTTCAAGTACAAAACAAAGTCGCGCAAATTAATTCTCGCTTACCGGAGTCTGTTCAAACTCAAGGGATAACCGTCACTAAATCGAATAGCGATTTTTTACTTGTGACTGCGCTGTACGATACTACCAACGAAGCAACGGCATTTGATATTGCCGATTACATTGCTTCTAATATACAAGACAGCCTTGCCAGAATTGAGGGCGTGGGTGACATTCGTGTTTTTGGTTCGCGCTACGCAATGCGCATTTGGTTAGACCCAGGAAAACTTGCCAACTACAACCTCATGCCTTCTGATATTTCGACCGCGCTGCGTGGTCAAAATGTTCAAATTCCTGCGGGAAAAATTGGGGCAGTACCCGCGTTGGCGAATCAAGAGCTAAACGCAACCGTGACCGCACAAGCCATGATGTCGACACCTGAAGAGTTTCGTAACATCATTATTAAATACAATTCGTCTGGGGCAAATGTTCGTCTTAGCGATGTTGCTAGCATTGAAATTGGCAGTGAAAACTATTACGCCATCCCTCGCCTAAATGGCCACCCGGCATCGGGTATTGCCGTTATGTTATCTCCTGGGGCTAACGCTTTAGATACTGCGACTCGCGTCAAAGAAAAAGTCGCTGAGCTGGCGACTAATTTACCCGACGGCTACGAATATAACTTCCCTCGTGATAGCACCGACTTTATTAAAATTTCGATTGATGAAGTGGTTAAAACCTTAGCAGAAGCCATTGTGTTAGTGGTACTGGTGATGTGGTTATTTTTACAAAACTGGCGCGCAACTTTAATTCCTGCCATCGCCGTACCTATTGTTTTATTAGGAACATTTGGCGTGCTGTCAGCGTTTGGTTTCTCAATTAATACCCTAACGATGTTTGGTATTGTGCTTTCTATTGGTCTGCTGGTTGATGATGCGATTGTGGTGGTCGAAAACGTAGAGCGTTTGATGCACGAAAAGAATCTTTCTCCCCGCGATGCTACGATTGAATCAATGTCTGAAATAAGCAGCGCTCTTGTTGGCATCGGAATCGTACTTTCTGCGGTATTTTTACCCATGGCCTTTTTTGGTGGCTCAACCGGTGTTATCTACCAACAATTTTCCATCGCTATTGTCGCGTCAATGGTGCTTTCTGTGATTGTTGCGCTAACCCTGACACCCACACTGTGTGCCAGTTTATTAGTCCATACCAAGCCAGAATCTCACACAGTTATCCACGTAGAAAAGACAGGTTTCTTCGCAGGTTTTAACCGTCTCTTTGATCGATTTACCAAATCGTATACGCGTTTTGTTAAAAACATTTTAAATCGAAAGATTCGCTGGGTAATATTTTATGGCGCTATCGTTGCCATCCTCGCGGTTTTAATTATGCGTATGCCAACCGGTTTTTTACCACAAGAAGACCAAGGCAGTGCCATGTTCCAAATCAACTTACCTGCGGGCGCATCGATCAAGCGAACCCGTGCGGCGGCTGAACAAGTTGAACAGTACTTAGCTGAAAATGAATCTGAAACCGTTAATAGAACCTTCTCGATTGCGGGTTTCAACTTCTCTGGTAGCGGACAAAATGCGGGGATGGGTTTCTTGGGTTTAAAGCCTTGGGATGAACGCCCTAATGACGATCAAAGTGTCGATGCTTTGGTTAATCGCATGAATAAAAATCTTTCTAATATTCAAGATGCGCGAATTTTTGCATTATCACCTCCAGTGATTCGTGGCTTAGGCCAAAGCAACGGCTTTAGTTTTGAACTGCAAGCGGCCACAGGCACCAGCCGCGAAGAGTTAGCACAGCTAAAAGATGAACTCATTGCAAAGGCACGAGAAAGTAAATTACTGGCCGGTATTCGCGAAGGCGCTCTAGGTGAGACTCCTCAGTTAAAGATCGATATAGACAACGGTAAAGCGACTGCCTTGGGGTTATCCCTACCCGATGTTGCCAATACGCTAACCTCTGCCTGGGCCGGTAGCTATGTGAATGACTTTATTGATAACGGTCGAGTGAAAAAAGTGTACATCGCCAGTGATGCACAATTCCGCTCAAAGCCCGATGATTTAAATCAGTGGCATGTGCGTGGCACCAATAGCGCAGGTGAAACGACCATGACGCCGTTCTCTGCCTTTAGTAGCTCTTCTTGGTCTAACGCACCGCAAAGTTTGTCGCGCTTCAACGGTATCGCATCGTTTGGCATTAATGGCGCTTCTGCTAATGGCGTCAGTTCTGGCCAAGCCATGGCAGAAATGGAACGCTTAACCGAAGAAGTCGGACAAGGTAAGCTAAGCTATTCATGGAGTGGTTTATCCTTTCAGGAGAAATTGTCCAGTGGCCAATCCACCCTGCTATATGCGATTTCCATCTTGGTGGTTTTCTTAGCCTTGGCGGCATTATATGAAAGCTGGTCGGTCCCCTTATCGGTCATTATGGTAATACCGCTAGGCGTTGTTGGCGCTGCTCTTGCGGCCACAATGAGGGGGTTGGAAAATGATATATATTTCCAAGTTGCATTATTAACAACCATTGGTCTCGCGTCTAAAAACGCTATTTTAATTGTTGAGTTTGCCGAGGCTTCTTATCAACGCGGAATGTCACTGGTCGACTCTGCCGTACACGCTGCAAAATTGCGTTTGCGTCCGATTATAATGACCTCACTGGCATTCGTATTTGGTATTTTACCTTTGGCCATTTCGTCAGGCGCGGGGGCCAATAGCCGCATTTCGATTGGTACGGGTATTATTGGTGGTACATTAACGGCTACGATTTTAGGTATTCTCTTAGTACCGCTATTCTTTGTTTTGGTGCGAGGGTTATTTCCAAAAAGACGCACAGTATATGATGATGAAACTCACTCATAAGAACATGCTTGCCTTAAGATAAAAGGCAAAAAGAGAGTATTATCCAATGATAAATGTACTGCTGGTTGAAGACGATATAGATCTTGCCGCCACAATTGTTGATTACCTCGATATTGAATCAATTAATTGTGACCATGCCAGTAATGGATTGATGGGCCTAGAGTTAATCCAGCGTAATCATTACCAAATGATGATGCTGGATATTAATATGCCTAAGATGGATGGTTTAACACTTTGCAATACCGTGCGAGAGAAAGGCTTGGATATTCCAATACTCATGCTGACAGCACGGGATAGCTTAGAAAATAAACTGCAAGGATTTGAAGCCGGTAGTGATGATTATTTGGTGAAACCTTTCGCGATGAGAGAGCTTGTGGCGAGAGTTCAGGTATTGGCTAAGCGCCGCAGTGGTGAAGTAAAGCGCTTGGTGCTAGGCGATTTAATACTCGACTTAAATCAACGCAGCGCACAATTACAGCAACGAACCTTAAAGCTCTCTCCGATTGCGTTTAAGTTATTAGAAGTGCTGGTACGTGCAAGCCCTCAACCCATGGGTCGTCAACACATCATGCAAGCAGTTTGGGGCGACGAGCAACCTGATAGCAATAGTTTAAAAGTGCATATTCATCACGTGCGCAAACAACTGGATGCCTCTAAACACAGTCCGTTATTAAAACTAGAAACTATTTCAGGAATCGGTTTCGCCATTAAAGCAGCTGATCAAGGCGACTTAGAAATAGTAGGGAATAAAAATAATGAAAATTAGACCTAGCCTGAGGTTGTACTTTTTTATCAGTATTGTATTGCTAGGTTCAACAATGACCATTGGATTTTCTTTATTAAGCGTAAATTACTTTATCAGTGGTTTAGATAAAGGCATTAAAAGCGTTATGCGCGAACTTGCGAAATCTCCTGACGTTGCCGATGGTAATCCCCAACATTTATTGGGTTTCACTATCGCCAGTCGCTGGCAAGATACACCCAGCATTATTCAAACACGCTTTGAAACACCACCCATAATGGTCGGAGAATTACAGAAAATTAAAGATCAAGATTCTGTTTTCCTCATGCCTGAAAATATCTATTTCATTCTTTTATATACCAACCCAGAGGGTGAAAAACGCTATATATCCCGTGTAATGCTAGACAAAGATCGCCCTGCTACCTCAATATCAGGACAACCGATAAAGCACTTTTACTGGATATTTTTTACCGCCCTTGCAGCCATTGCACTGTTCGCATTTTTACTCACGATGATTATGAGTAAAATAGCCAGACCAGTAGAATCATTAAAGAACTGGGCAAAATCATTAAACCAAGACAATATAAAAAAACCGCTTCCTGACTTCACTTATAATGAGCTAAATGTTTTAGCGTCTCTAATACAAGATAGCTTAACGTCTGCACAAAAAAGTTTAAATCGAGAGCAGCATTTTTTAAGTTATGCGAGCCATGAGTTACGCACTCCGATTTCTGTTATCCGCAGCAATGTCGATTTATTAAAACGCTTGAGCGAGAAAGCGCCATTAGGTGATAAACAAGAGTTAACCTTGCAACGTATCGAACGGGCAGGATTAACCATGAGTGATTTAACCGATACCTTGCTTTGGTTAAGCCGCGAGGAAGAGCAAACAACCACACCCGAGTCGATTAATTTACACGAAAAAATTAAACAACTTTGTAATGAGTTGAGCTATTTACTCAATGCAAAAGAAGTCGAAGTTAAAATATCTGGTGATACTTGCAACCACCCCATCACTGCAACGGCTTGCCATATTGTATTAAGTAACTTGATTCGCAACGCCTATCAACATACTCAACAAGGGCAAGTGACCATCACGCAGCAAGGCAGTCGCATTACGATCATTAATAGTACCAGTGACTCTAGCAGTCGCACCCTAGCTGAAGTCGAAACAGATACAAAACAAACCGCACTAGGTTATGGCTTAGGGTTACAGCTCAGCGAAAAAATCATTAATCGCCAAGGTTGGTTGTACCAAGTTAAAGAATGCCAAGGGCATTACCACGTAACGGTTGATTTCGATAACTCTGCCAGAAATCATTCACCTATGGCATAGTGATGAATCAGATTTGATTAGATTTTTATAAACGCTAAATAGAACAAAAAAAGCAAAGAGGAACACTATGAGCAATTCTTTATCTCCATTATTCCAGCCTATTACACTTGGTCCACTGTCGTTAAATAATCGTATTGTTATGGCCCCAATGACCCGTACCTTCTCTCCGGGCGGTGTACCCAATGATTTAGTGGTCGCGTATTACGCTCTTCGCGCCGAAAACGAAGTCGGTTTAATTATCACAGAAGGCACAACGGTTGGTCATAAAGCCGCTAATGGTTATCCTCGTGTTCCTGCTATTCATGGCGAGGCATCTCTGGCTGGATGGAAAAAAGTGGTTGATGCCGTGCACGCTAAAGGCGGAAAAATCGCACCACAACTATGGCATGTTGGTTCAGTACGTAAAGAAGGGGTTGAGCCAGATCCGTCTATTCCTGGCCACAGCCCTTCTGGTTTATTCATGCCAGGAAAACCAAATGGCATTACCATGACTCAGCAAGATATCGATGAGGTCGTTGAAGCGTTTGCACAAGCTGCTGCCGATGCCAAAGACATTGGTTTTGATGCGGTAGAAGTTCATGGCGCTCACGGTTATTTGATCGATCAGTTCTTCTGGGAAGGTACTAATGTTCGTGACGACAGCTACGGTGGCGATCTTGTCGCCCGTACTAAGTTTGCGGTTGAGATCGTTCGTGCGATTCGTGCTCGTGTGGGTGAAGACTTCCCTATAATATTCCGTTTCTCTCAATGGAAGCAGCAAGATTACGATGCTCGTTTAGTAGAAACTCCTGAAGAGTTAAAAGCCTTCTTAACGCCTCTAGTAGATGCCGGTGTGGATATCTTCCATTGCAGTACACGTCGCTATTGGGAAAAAGAATTTGAAAACTCAGCCACGGATTCTGAATTAAACCTTGCTGGCTGGACTAAGAAGTTAACCGGCAAGCCTGTTATTACTGTGGGTAGTGTGGGGTTGAATACCAGCTTTGTGGGGGCTGAACACGGTATGGCAATGTCGGCTCAAGCCGGTATTGAAACCAGTTCTATTACTCAGCTTGCTGAACGTGTTGCAAAAAATGAATTTGATTTAGTCGCTGTAGGCCGTGCTTTAATTCAAGACCCTGAGTGGGTAATTAAAGTACGTGAAAATCGCTTGGAAGAATTGCAGGATTATTCGAAAGAGAGTTTGATGCAGTTGGTTTAATAAAGAAGATCGCTCGTTAATAATTACGTGCGATCGTTGACTAGGCTCCGTTAAGGTATTGATTTTTAAATTAACGGAGCCTTTCAAACATATTCCTAAGCAGCTTGCGTTAGCCAGTAAAAACCTATACTGATAGCAAACATTGCAATGATTTTTCGCACCCAATTAAAAATTCGTACAGATTTCTCTTGTAATTTTTTCTGTATAAAACCAAAACTTAATCCAAAAGCTACCATCGAGAATAAAACACCTGCACTGAATAATATCAGATAAGAAATCGACTCTAGCAAGCGGGTTTGCATCATGGCTGGGATAATAGCTAGCGCTGGCGCACTGCCTGCTAATCCGTGCAATACACCCACCATGATAGGCGTATGTGCTTCCTTAATTTCTTTAGGGCTTTGCATCGTATTGCCACTCTCTTGAGTATGTTCAGCGAGATGCAAGTGAGTATGCTCTATAGCCCCGTCAGAATGTTCATGCGTATGTTTTTTGAGGATGATTTTTTCTTTATGGAATTGCCAAAAACATGCGAGCCCCAACGCAATTAAAAGTACTCCGACACTGGATTCAGCAATTTGCTGAACGGTCTCTGGTAAAGCGATGCCTAGCCCAAAAAATAACAGGCCTAAAATTATTAATACGCTTCCATGACCGATAGCCCAGTTAGCACTGAACTTTAACGTGCGTTTAAAATCTGGTTTACGATTACTTAAGGCTGATACGGCCATAACATGATCAGCATCTAAGGCATGCAATAACCCCAAGCCTAAACCTGTCATCAACAGGGTAAATATTTCCATCGTCATCATTAAAAATCCTATAATTTATTTATTAATGCCATCAGCTAATTCTGGTTTAAATAAACAACTGATCACACTCGGGTTGGAAGGGAAAAATAAATGTAAGTAACTCGCATTTAAATTCTTGTCACGATATACCGCTTCTCCGGGTGCAGGATGGTGCTGACGTCGCCCATAAGAAAGTGGTTCTGGCATATTAAAACTACGCGAGCGGTGGTGTGCATGTGCTCGTATCTCGCCCTCAGGAAAGATTGCCGTTTGCATACCTTGGCAGCCACGCTTTCCTTTCATTGCCCCTTCACCTGCAAGAATATTTGCCATTGGATATGTCTCGTTATTCAAGTCGGTAAGGCTTTCTAGACAATATAATAACCCGCCGCACTCGGCTAATATCGGTTTTTCAGCCGCTGCAAATTCCTTAATGCTGTTAAGCATACTTACATTATTCGCCAATTTTTTTGTATGAAGTTCGGGGTAACCACCTGGTAACCACAGTGCATCTGCTTGCGGAATTAACGAATCATGCAATGGAGAGAAAAATTTCAGGTCGGCGCCAAGCTTCTGTAAAACCAATAGGTTAGCTTGATAGATAAAACTAAAAGCTTCATCTTTTGCGATAGCGATCGTTGTACCTTGTAGGTGAGCTTCTAATAGGGGTAACTGGCTAGGCTTGAACTCAACATTGCCAAAACGCTGAAGAATATTTTCTAACCCTGCAGCCACCAGCCAATCAGCACCTGCTTCAAAACGCTGCTCTAACTCATCACGCATTTCACTCGCTTGCACTAACCCAAGGTGACGCTCCGGCAGTGCAATACTCTCGGATTTAGGCAAGGTTGCTAATAGAGGTAAACTTTCAGGTAAGGCTTCTTCTATGAGCTGACGATGCCGCTCAGTGCTGCAGCTATTTGCAATCAAGCCTGCTACTTTCACATCTGACCGGTGGTTGGCTAATCCCATAGCCATAATAGCAGCCGTTTGCGCCATGGCTTTTACATCCATTACGATTGCCATAGGAATATTGAAGGTGGCTGCTAAATCCGCGCTCGAAGGATTACCATCAAACATCCCCATTGCACCTTCTACAATAATTAGGTCAGCTTCTTTAGCGGCTTGGTAAAACTGATAACGACAGTAGTTTTCTCCTGCCATCCACAAATCTAATTGCTCAACGTGCTCACCAGAAGCTTGAGCCAATATTTGCGGGTCTAAATAATCAGGACCTGTTTTAAATACCCTTACCACCTTACCTTGACGTTTGAGCATTCTAGCCAGTGCGGCCGTCACCGTTGTCTTGCCTTGCCCTGAAGCTGGAGCTGTTAAAAATAACGCGGGGCAAAAGACTGAATCCTGATTATTTAAAGCGTTCATTAGAATTCAATACCTTCTTGCGCTTTAACCCCCAGGTGAAAGGCATGCCTATCTTCTTGGACTGTCGAAATTGTATCTGCAATGTCTTGTAAAGGGGTGGCCATGGTACGGCCCGTAATCATCACGTTTTGCATTTTAGGGCGTGCTTGCAAAGCTTTCACTACAGGTTCTACATCTAGGTAACCATACTTAAACATATAGCTCATTTCATCGAACAATAAAAAGTCATAAGACTCATCTTGTAACAATTGTGCTGCTAGCTCCCAAGCTTTTTCCGCCGCTGCAATGTCTTGGCTCTTATCTTGTGTTTCCCAAGTAAAGCCATGCCCCATCACATGCCAGTCAACTAAAGGATGATCTTGAAAAAATCGCTGCTCACCCGTTTCATTTTGGCCTTTAATAAATTGTATAACCGCGCATTTTTTACCATAACCCAACGATCGAGCCATGGTTCCTAGCGCTGAACTGCTTTTACCTTTACCGTTACCTTTTAAGAGAATCAAGATGCCTCGTTCTTCTTGAGCCGCGGCAATCCTTGCATCAACAATCGCTTTCTTTTTTGCCATTCGTTGCTGATGCTTTTCATCATGATCAGTCATTCGTATTCCCCAATCGCCATTTATCTAGGCTTGTTTATCTAACTTAGTTTTCTAGGCAGGTTTTCTAATCAGGTTATCTAAGTTGATTAATTCAAACCCGTTATGCATTACTATTGCGTATAAAATTAAACCCCACATATTACCAGAATATATGAGGTTTATTATGAAGTTTAATGATTAATAATGATCTAGAGCCACTTAAACTACAGGTAATTCAACTAATCGCCAATAATGATCTAACATTTTAACTAGCTGTTCAAAGCCTTCATCAAGCTTTTCTTTAACAATGTAGCCTGCAACATGGTGTTTATACGCCTTAATTTTATCCTCATCATCTTTACTCGTCGTCAGTACAAAAACAACACTCAACTCTAACTGTGGGTTATTACGAATAGTATCGAGTAATTCTAAACCGCCCATTCTTGGCATGTTTAGATCTAACAAAATCAAATAAGGCTGCTCTATACCTCCCTTTAACAAAATGTCTAAGGCTTCAATTCCATCTTTAGCACGCACAATAGGATTGGCGATTTTCATGCGTTGAAAGGCACGCTGTACACTCATCGCATCTATATCGTCATCTTCAACGAGTAATATAGAAGCAGGTTTAAATTTTTTATTATTCACGGGTTATCCTTTACGGGTGAAATCTTTGGGCCATGTAAATGAAAATATTACCCCACGTTCCTCTGCAGAAACAATAGTGATTTTTTGACCATGGTAATCAAGCATCCGCTTAATGATCGACAGCCCCATTCCACTTCCTTCTACTTCATCTCGTGGCCTTAACGTTTTAAACATTTCAAAAATTTGATCGTGATGCTGAGGAGCAATCGGCGGCCCATCATTTTCACAAAAGAATTCATAAAAGTTATCCTTCTCAATCACGGTAATGGTAATAACACCTTCGGTTTTATCATGATGTTTAATCGCATTACCAATTAAGTTTCTGAAAATCACTTCCAGTGGTGTCGTCAAGGTCGTCATAATAGGTAACGGTGCGGGTAAATTTAATACAAAGCCTTCAGGTGGGTCGAGTAATTGAAAAATCATTTGAACACTTTCGCTTACATCAATTTTTTCTATGTCTCCTAAATGATTACCTACCCGTGAATAGATTAACAGGTCGTCTAGCAGTTTTTCTAAACGTGCCGTTCTGCTTTGCAGTAACTTTAAATGTGTTTTAGTTTCGTCACTGGCTGACTCTTCAATATCTTCATAAATCCAGCTGGCTAGCTGCATAATCCCACGCAAAGGGGCTTTTAAATCATGGGAGGCAACATAAGCAAATTCATTTAAATCCTTATTACTGCGTTTTAATTCGTCTGTAATGCTGACATATTCAGTCATATTGATAATCGTTGCTAATATTTTGGTTCCACCTTCGCCATTAAAATGCGCTAGTCCTATTTCAGCAGGAAATTCATCGCCATTACTTTTCAATCCAGAGACATTACGATCAATGCCCATACGACGATTTTCTTGATGCTTATAAAACCCCTCTCGATGCTTTGAATGCGCAGAACTGAACCGATGTGGAACGAGCATATCGATAGACTGCCCAAGCATTTGTTCTTTTGAATAACCAAATAGAGCCAGTGCATGTGGGTTAACCTCTTCAATTAGCCCATTATCATTTGTGATAATCATTCCACACGGCGCAGCTTCTATCACGTGACGAAAATATTCTTCATTAACAAGTGCCCTCCTTGTCATTTCATCCACTAATATTAATGATCTTTTATCACGCCCGGTTAAGATTATAAAAATAAAAATCAGTAACACATCAATTACAATGCCACCAATCAGTACATAGGTCGACTGGTTGGTTTTCATTTCTTCATCGAATGTAGATGCAGTTTGAATATTAAATGTCCACGTTCTGCTGTACATTTCTATGGTTATTTTTTTACTACGATTTGGTGATTTTGTTGTCGTTACTCCCTCTTCTTTTAACTCATCATAAAGTAGTTCGTCACCATCATAAATACTGAATCTAATATGGCGGTTATCATCTTGTATATCTTTTTGATTGAACGTTCCTGATATTAACTTATGCATGATAAAAGGCGCATATACATGCCCAATAAAATGCTGCCTTTTCAGCTCTGTCGTCGTAATATCATGACTATTATAAAGAGGTACAAACTGTAAAAATCCAGGAGTTTGCTTTTGATCCTGAACCAACGTAATTGGCCCAGTTATCTGAGTCTGTGAGGTGTCTCTGGCTTTTTTCGCAGCATTAATTCTATGTTGTTCAAAAGCGATATCTAGGCCGACCGCCTGCTCATTACCATCCAATGGCTCAATATAGGTTATTGGCCAGTTTTCTACAGCGCCATGATAAGGGTGTATTTTAAAGTCTGGCCTAAGTGCCCTTTGTTCTTTTATAAAGCTGTCTTTCTCTTCAGGCCTTATGTGATAAATTACACCTATGCCATTGATGCCAGGATACATCGAGGTTATTTTCAAGGCCTTTGAAAATCGTAACCAATCGTCTACATCAATTTTTTTTCGTTGTGTTTGAATTGCTACGGCACCTGTTTTTAAAGCATTCTCATAGCGTTTCATTCGTTCAATGATTTGTGTCACCAGCTGATTAGATAAAAAATCAAAACGCTGTTCGATTCTTTTTTCAATTTGTGATGTAGAGACTTGCCATGCTGCAATGGTTAATACGAAAGAAGTGAATATGACCGCCCAATGTAAACGCCCAAAGCTAAACTTAATGTTCATCTTCATTTTCACTCATCAGATCAACATAAATAACGTTATTGTTTAAATATTCATTTTCAATATCTTTTCGCCTTTTAGGCTTTGAATAAAAATATCCTTGCACATGGGTAATATTAAATATATTACACAGCGATACTTGATAGGGTGTTTCCACACCTTCAGCAACAATTTCAAGTCCTAAAATTGAGGCCATAGATACCAAGCCTTCGACGAGGGCTATATTTTTCATATCCGTTTCATCAATGGGCATTAAGCTTTTATCAATTTTCATTACCGAGATGGGGTAATTCCTAAGGTGGGACACGGATGAATAACCTGTACCAAAATCATCTAATGATAATCGGCACCTCAATTGATCAATCGCCACTAGTGCATTACGTGCTTCTTCTGTCTCTTTTAACAATGCGGTTTCTGTCACTTCGATATCAATTAATTCAGCTGGAACTTTATGTTTAATCAAACTGCTATTTAATTTTTCAACAAAATTACGATCGCATAGTTGATGAGCCGATACATTAATGGCCATCGTGAGTACTTGGTTGTATTTTCTATTCCATCGCGCGAGTGTCGAGATGGCTTCCTCCATCACCCACTCTCCAATGGGTACTATCAATCGAGTTTCTTCAGCGACATCGATGAATTGATCCGGTGTGCGCAACTCATCACCCACCTGCCAGCGAATCAACGCTTCAAAACCGACTATCTGGTTATTCTCTGGATTTATGACGGGCTGATAAAATAATAGTAACTGCTGCTCTACTAGGGCAACTCTTAATTCTGCTTCCGTTTTAATACGAAGATAAAATTTCTTTTGCATTTCTTCTTCAAAGAAACATATTTGATTTCTGCCGTTATTCTTTGCTCGGTACATCGCGATATCGGCATGCTTAAAGAGTACTTCGCTGGTTTTTCCATTCTCAGGGAATATTGCAATGCCGACACTGACCGTTGTTTGCAAAAATGCAGAGGCAATTTCGAAGGGTTTGTGTAAAACCGTGACAATTCGCCTTGCGACCTGCCCTGCTTGGTCACTGCTGCTTAAGTCATTCAACATGATGCCAAACTCATCTCCCCCTAAGCGAGCAAAGGTTTCATTTCCTCGTAAACAGCTTTTAATTCTCAATACGACTTTTTTTAATAACAGGTCACCCACATCATGTCCAAAGCTGTCATTGACCACTTTGAAGTTGTCGAGATCAAATAATAAAAGGGCTGTTTGTTGCTGACTACGAGTATTAAGGGTGAGGACTTGCTTTAAGGATTCGTCAAAGTAATAACGATTAGCCAACCCCGTTAATGAATCGGTTTCGGCGAGCAATTTGACTTTTTTATAGGTATTGTAGAGTTTCTTTTCTAATTCAAAGCGAGTAGAAGCATGTATTAATGCTCTCCTTAGTCGAACTGAGGATATTTCTGATTTGAGTAAAAAATCTTGAGCGCCTGCTCTTATACAGGCTAATGATAACTCCTCATCCTCTGATGAGCTCATCATTACAATGGCGATACTGTTGTCTTTCGTTTCATTTCTTAGTTCTAGGATCATTTCAATGCCATTACGCTGTGGCAATTGATAGTCGAGCAATACCATGTCGTAGCTATTCGCCGCGTACATCTCTAGCCCCTGGTCGACCGTGACGGCTTCACTGATATGAGCATTCAAATCACTCCTGTTCAGCGCCCTAACGACCATTTCACGATCAAGTTGATCATCATCGACTAACAGTATTTTCATTTTATTCCATGACCTTAGTTCTCAGCACCATACTCTTTTGAACTATGTTCTTATTCAGAATATAGCAGTAGGTGCACACTCACTTTAAAAGTATTTAAACTTAAATAGACAGAAAAATATTAAAACTAAGGACATCGAAGGGTGAGCAGTAGCGAGCATCATTTAACCCCCCTTCCAATAGATAAACACTTATTACGTCCTTGCTTTGTGTTGATAGCTATTAGAATAGGTGAGTATTTCGCTTTATTCCAGCTTTCAGCAATTGGCTACATGCCTATTGTACTGAAACAAAAAAGCCCCTATCACTTAAGTGACAGGGGCTTTTTAAGATAATTCATAGAGTGAAGCATCATCGAATATGTTTTGCTAATGATGCCTTAGAACGGAATATCATCGTCAAAGTTATCAAAGTTATTAGCCGGCTGCGGCGCTGCTTGTTGCGCTGGCTGACCTTGTGGCTGGCTTGGAGCTTGGCCATATCCTTGCTGGGCTGGCTGCTGTGGTGCGTAGTTCTGCTGCGGCTGCTGTGCTGGTTGACCTTGCTGCGGAGCAAATCCACCTTGCTGCGGCTGCTGAGCAGGACGCTGCGCCGGCTGGCCTTGCTGTGGAGCAAATCCACCCTGTGGTGCTTGTTGAGCAGGCTGCTGAGCAAAGCCACTTTGAGGCTGTGCCATCGCTGCAGACGGTGACTGTGCCATTGGCTGGTTGTTAGCAAAGTTCTGGCCTGCATTCATACCTGAATCTTGACGACCGTCTAACATCATCATGTCGTTTACGACAATCTCAGTAGAGTAGCGCTTTATGCCGTCTTTTTCGTATTCGTTAGTACGCAGTTTGCCTTCAAAATAAGCTTTAGAGCCTTTCTTTAGGTATTGGCCAATAATCTCTGCCAGTTTGCCAAATGCCGTCATACGGTGCCATTCAGTTTTTTCAACTTTCTGGCCCGAGTTCTTATCATTGTAGCTTTCGTCTGTTGCTACGCTAACTGTTACGACCGCACTACCGCTCGGTAGATATTTCATTTCCGGATCACGCCCAAGCGTACCGATGATTTGTACTTTGTTTACACTGCGGCCCATTTTATTCTCCCAATGAGTTGACGGCTGCCATCGCTTGTTGATAATCAAAAACGCTGGCGTCTACTTTTAAATATATGGCGTGCTCTTCTGCTATTAAAATAGCATCGGCAACCCCTCTAAGATTAATCAAGGCATCCAAATAGAGTGAATGTTGCACATCACTATGTCCTTGATTCAAAATGTCTACTCGCACGCTATTAAGGTGTGCGGGTTTTGGTGTCACGATTACCAATAAGGCCCACCCAAAAACGGCAGATGCCAGTATAAGGAATAGTCCTTCAATACCGAAATGGTTATTTAACCAACCGCCGATTATTCCACCGGCAAAGGCGCCCAAAAACTGTAAGGTGGAGTATATCCCCATCGCACTGCCTTTAGCGCCTGCCGGAGCCACCTTGCTTAACCAAGATGGTAATGTTGCTTCCATAATATTAAATGCCCAGAAGAATACTCCCAGTGCAATCGCCCAAGGCCAAATTCCAGCCGCTTGAGACATTAAAATGAGCGCCAGTATCATAATCCCTAGAGCGGTGATTACGATACCCTTCATCTGTTTTTTCTTCTCGGCGATAATGACAAACGGCACCATCAATACAAAGGCTATTAACAAAACGGGTAAATATAGCCAGGCATGTTGGTCAAGGGTTAAACCTGCCTGAACTAACTGTTGGGGAATTGAAACAAACATAGCAACCATTAAAGCATGCAGTATGAATATGCCTATATTAAGTGGCCATAATTGTCCGTTGCCTAATTGCTTAAATACTTCGCTAATAATGGCGCTACCATCACGATGCTTTTTCCTCGCGGGTGTTGGCACCGCAGTTAACATCAATGCAATTCCGGCTAATGACAGTATCCCCGTTACGATAAATATGAGCTGTAAACCACCAAAGCTGACCAGTACTGGGCCTAAGACGAGTGCGACTGAAAATGACAAGCCTATAGAAGCCCCAATAGAGGCCATAGCCTTCATTCGATGCTCTTCACGCGTCAGATCTGAAACCAGCGCCATGACAGCACTTGCGATAGCACCACAGCCTTGCAGAAATCGACCAAAGATAATGCCATAGATAGTATCTGCGTTAGCCGCTACAAAACTACCTAAAGCAAATATGAGTAAACCTATGACAATGATTGGCTTGCGGCCAAAATAATCAGACAGTGCCCCGGCGGGAATCTGCAATAATGCTTGGCTTAAGCCATAAGCGCCGATTGCTAAACCGATCAGCTCTGGCGTTGCGCCTTCAAAACCAGCCCCGGCAATCGCCATCACAGGCAACACCATGAACAACCCCAGCATGCGAAGGGCATATAAGGAGGCCAGCGAGGCAATGGCTCGTTTTTCGGTGCTGGATATATTGGTCACTGTAGACATTGGCATCATTGAAAATAAATTAGGAAGCCATTCTAGCAGATTAGAAGCGCCGATTTGCACTATAATTTAAACTGTATTTACCCTGTTCTGCTTTAGTCTCAAATGCATATATAGCCAGCCTTTACTCAGAACCATTGCGAGCATCGGTACTTTCATACCAAAAATTGTTGACTTTTTAACGCTAAAATGTGAATTCGGGCACTGTAATCCTATGGCAATTTAAGACAAATAGCGTAAACTTATTGCAATTCAGGCTGGACGCCACACAATTTACAAGGAAAGTAAGATGGATAGCACAACTTCAACCTCTCGCCGTATCATTCTCTTTGGTCAACAGAACCTTCAAAACTCAATTCTAATTGGTTTTATTCATCAGCGCACAACGATTGATTGTCAGCTAATCAGTACTTCCGAATGGAAAGATGAATGGAGTGAATTTGACGGCCAGACCCTTGCCTTGATTGATTCTGATTCAGCTCGCTCTGAACGCCAGCAAGAGTTGTTAGAGCAAATTTTTGCTCAAAACACCGATATCCAAGTCGCTTTCTTTAATACGAACAATACCAGTTCAGTTGAACGCCTCATTGCTTGGCCGATGGTTAACGGTATTTTCTATAAGGAAACATCCCAGCAGCAGTTAGTGAAAGGCATAATGGGGATATTTGAAGGCGAGTTTTGGCTTTCACGTCGCTTAATTGCACAGTACTTAGAGCGCACACGCATTAAGCCTCGTAAAGTTACTCACAACGCCAGCCTACTTACTCGACGCGAAAAGCAAATTCTTAGCTTAACTGCGACAGGTGCCACGAATACTGAAATTGCGAAGAATTTGAATGTCAGTATGCATACAGTTAAAACTCACATCTACAACTTGTTCAAAAAGATTGATGTCTCTAACCGAATCCAAGCGGTTAATTGGGCAAAAGACAACTTAGAAGACATTGTTCTGGAAACCGCTGTTTAATTCCTTTACCCCTTGCTCAGTTGCTTTACAATTCTGGCTTATTGATTAATAAAGTCAGAATTGTTTAATGGATAAAATTATAGTTCAGGGCGCTCGCACCCATAATCTCAAGAATGTTGATATTGAGATTCCTCGCGACAAACTCATCGTCATTACTGGCTTGAGTGGCTCAGGAAAATCATCATTAGCATTTGATACTCTTTATGCAGAGGGTCAGCGTCGCTATGTTGAATCTCTCTCGACGTATGCTCGTCAGTTCTTATCCATGATGGAAAAGCCTGATGTTGATCATATCGAAGGGTTATCACCTGCCATCTCTATTGAACAGAAATCGACTTCTCACAACCCTCGATCTACCGTGGGCACAGTGACTGAGATTTATGATTATTTAAGATTGCTGTTTGCTCGAGTTGGCACACCCAAGTGCCCTGAACATGATGTGGCTCTTGAAGCACAGACCATCAGCCAGATGGTTGACCAAATCATTGAACTTCCAGAAGAAAGTAAGCAGATGATTTTGGCGCCGGTTATTCGAGACCGCAAAGGCGAACATCTACATATTCTAGACAACCTCCGTGCCCAAGGCTTTATTCGAGTTCGTATTGATGGTTTGGTTTGTGATTTAGATGATACTCCTGAACTGGATAAGAAAAAGAAGCACACCATTGAAGTTGTGGTAGACCGCTTTAAAATTCGTCCTGAAATTGCGCAGCGTCTAGCTGAATCGTTAGAGACTTGCGTTGGCCTTAGTGGCGGACTTGTACTTGTTGTGCCGATGGATGACGATGACAGTGAGGGGTTATTATTTTCCTCACAATTCTCTTGCCCACACTGTGGTTATAGCCTGTCAGAATTAGAACCTCGCTTATTCTCCTTCAATAACCCTGCGGGCGCTTGCAGCACCTGTGATGGCCTTGGTGTTAAACAATACTTTGATCAAAGTTTAGTGGTTGCAGAACCTAGCCTCTCCATCTCTGAAGGGGCTATTCGTGGTTGGGATCGTCGTAGCATTTATTATTTCCAAATGCTTAATTCAGTCGCCGAACATTATGGCTTCGATATCGACAAGCCCTTCGACAAACTAACCAAAAAGCAACAACACCTAATTTTGCAAGGTAGCGGCGAAGACGAAATAAGCTTCAACTATGTTAATAGCCGTGGCGATACCGTATTAAAGACCCATATCTTTGAAGGGGTACTGCCAAACCTTGACCGCCGTTTTCACGATACCGATTCACAAATGGTACGTGAAGAGCTTACCAAGTACCTAAGCGTACAACCGTGCCCAACTTGCGAAGGCTCTCGCCTAAGAACGGAAGCGCGTCATGTATTTATTGGTGATAAAACGATTCACCAATGTACGGCGCTACCTATTGATGAAGCGCAGGCTTATTTTACTCAACTTGAATTTGTTGGGCAGAAAGCTCAAATCGCAGAAAAGATTCTTAAAGAAATTCGTGATCGCCTACAGTTCTTGGTTAACGTCGGCTTAGAATACTTAAGCCTAAATCGAAGCTCTGATACCTTATCGGGTGGTGAAGCACAGCGTATTCGCCTTGCTTCTCAAATTGGTGCTGGCTTAGTCGGTGTGATGTATATTTTGGATGAGCCATCAATTGGTTTACACCAGCGCGATAACGACCGCCTATTACAAACCCTGGTTCACTTACGCGATATTGGTAATACCGTAATCGTTGTTGAGCACGATGAAGATGCAATTCGCAGCGCCGATTATCTTATTGATATTGGTCCTGGCGCTGGGGTGCATGGTGGCGAGATTGTTGCCCAAGGCACGCCTGAAGAAGTTTTTAATAACAAGAATTCCATCACCGGTCAGTTTATGACGGGCGTTAGAAGAATTGATATCCCTAAAGAACGTAGCGTATATGACCCAGAACGATTATTAACGCTGACAGGCGCAACAGGTAATAACCTAGATAACGTTGAGCTCAATATTCCCCTTGGCTTATTAACCTGCGTGACAGGGGTTTCAGGCTCCGGTAAATCAACGCTGATTAACCGTACGCTTTATCCTCTAGCGGCAACGGCACTGAATGGCGCAACGACTTTAAAAGCAGCGCCTTACGAAACTATCGTAGGTATGGATCAGCTGGATAAGGTCGTGGATATCGATCAAAGCCCCATTGGTCGCACACCTCGTTCGAATCCTGCGACATACACCGGTATCTTCACTCCAATACGTGAGTTATTTGCAGGGACACAAGAATCACGCAGCCGTGGCTATAAAGTAGGACGCTTCTCTTTTAACGTTAAAGGCGGTCGCTGTGAAGCTTGTCAGGGTGACGGCGTTATTAAAGTAGAAATGCACTTCTTAGCCGATGTGTATGTGCCTTGCGATATTTGTAAAGGTCAGCGTTATAACCGCGAGACCTTGGATATTCGCTATAAAGGTAAAAACATCCACGAATGTTTATCGCTAACAGTAGAAGATGCTCGTGAGTTCTTTGATGCTATACCCGCTATTTCACGCAAACTGCAAACCCTGATTGACGTAGGCCTTTCTTACATCACTCTAGGGCAGGCAGCGACAACACTCTCGGGTGGTGAAGCACAACGTGTTAAGTTGGCCAAAGAACTTTCTAAGCGCGATACCGGTAATACCTTGTACATTTTGGATGAGCCGACAACCGGTTTGCACTTTGCCGATATTCAGCAATTATTAGCTGTATTGCATCGCTTACGTGATCACGGCAATACTGTTGTTGTTATTGAGCATAATCTGGATGTTATTAAGACAGCTGACTGGATCATTGACCTTGGGCCAGAAGGTGGCTCGAAAGGTGGATACATTATTGCTGAGGGCACGCCAGAGCTAGTTGCTGAGCAAAAGCAGTCTCATACAGCGACATTCCTTAAGCCCTTATTAGAACGTGGCTACTAGACTTGAATAAGTCAGAAATCACGCCCATTCGATAAGATAAATTTTGTGATTGTTGAGTGTGTCTTTTTTGGGTATTCCAGAAAAGGCACATGACCACATTCGTTAAAATTAACCACTTTAAAATCCGGATACAGATTCGCTACTCGATCCAAAATAGATAAATCAACGAAAACATCCTCTGCTCCATTAATCGCCAATACCGGACAAGTTAAAGATGCCAAATCATTACTCAACAAATGGAACTCTTGCTGTATATGAGTAAGTACCTTATAGAGCTGAGTTTGATGCTTCTGCAGATCACGCATTCTAAGTTCTAATAATGCATCTGGCATATAAGGGGGTTGGTGAAACAAAGAAGAAAATAAAGCCTTGAATTCATCTAGATTATTAAAAACAAGTAACTGCTTAAACTCACTGAATTTATGCCAATAAGATTGGCCAAATAATTGCTCCCACCCAGTTAGTGAGGCAACAACCAAAGAATTAACTTTAGCAGGGTACAAGGCCGAAAATCGGCAAGCAATATTAGCTCCCATTGAATGTGCGACTAAGCAGGCTGATTCAATATTTTTATGCCGAAAGAAGCGCATTATATAATTAGATAATTCAGTTAACGAATAATAACCGCTAGTTGCCTCATGCCCCACAGCTAAACCAGGGACATCGATAGCAATAACACGATATTGGCGACTAAGAAGCTGCATCAGGCCTCGCCACTGAGTTTTATTACCAACCGCTCCATGTATAAAAAAAACACACTCAGCCATTGGTGGGCCAGCTTCAATATAACTAAAAGTATCTTGTCCGAAGACTTCTCTATGAGACTTAAAATCACTTAGATAGCTGGCCAACTGCTGCTTTATGACATAAGCATTGTCTCGCTTTAACATTAATACTCCCTTGCATTAGCAATCCACAATAAGTACTACTTGAAAGAATGGATTTACTATTATTGATGCTGACATACCCAACAGAAACTAAATTTTGGGCAAAAAAAAGCCCAGCATAAGCTGGGCTTTTTTATAACGAGGATTTTACTCTTCGCCAGCTTCTGTTGCTTCAACAACGTCTTCTGCTTCAACAGCAGGACGGTCTACTAATTCAACGTAAGCCATAGGTGCATTATCACCAGAACGGAAGCCACATTTCATAATGCGAATGTAGCCACCCGGACGTGCTTCATAACGAGGACCCAACTCATTAAACAACTTACCAACAGCTTCTTTACTGCGAGTACGTGCAAAAGCCAAACGGCGATTTGCAACGGAGTCAACTTTAGCCAATGTAATCAACGGCTCAGCAACACCACGTAACTCTTTTGCTTTTGGCAAAGTAGTCTTAATGATTTCATGCTCGAACAAAGACACAGCCATGTTTTTAAACATTGCCTGGCGGTGCGAACTGGTGCGATTAAAGTGGCGACCACTTTTACGATGACGCATGATTAATTTCCTTTACTAACTGAACGCTCTGCGAGGTTTAGTCCCGAAGGACTAAGCCAGCACTTTGTCGTCGTTTCGAAGACTTGCTGGCGGCCAATTTTCTAGGTGCATACCTAGGGAAAGACCACGTGATGCAAGAACGTCTTTAATTTCAGTCAGAGATTTCTTACCCAAATTAGGAGTCTTCAACAGCTCAACTTCAGTGCGCTGTATCAAATCACCAATGTAGTAAATATTCTCGGCCTTTAGGCAGTTCGCAGAACGTACAGTTAACTCTAAATCGTCAACTGGGCGTAGAAGGATCGGATCAATTTCCTCTTCTTCTTTCTGCTGCTCAACTACTTCCTCATTTTCCAGGTCAACAAATATTGCTAATTGTTGCTGCAGAATTGTAGCAGAACGACGAATCGCTTCTTCTGGATCGATAGTGCCATTGGTTTCCAATTCGATAACCAACTTGTCTAGATCAGTACGTTGTTCTACACGTGCATTATCTACACTGTAAGAAATACGCTGAACAGGACTATAAGTTGCATCGATTTGCAATTTGCCAATTGCCTTCGTTTCTTCATCGTTTTGGTTGCGAGACTCTACAGTCTCATAACCACGACCTGAAGTGATTTTTAACGTCATCTTCAGTTCAGTGCCAGCCGCTAAATGAGCAATTACATGCTCAGGATTAGCGATCTCAACACCGTGATCCAGTTGAATATCGGCAGCGGTAACTGCACCTGCTCCAGATTTAACTAGAGTCAGAGTCGCTTCATCACGTTCGTGAAGTTTGACTGCAACACCTTTAAGGTTTAACAAGATTTCAATTACGTCTTCTTGCACACCTTCGATCGTGCTGTACTCATGAAGTACACCGTCGATCTCTACCTCTACAATTGCCGCCCCTGGCATGGAGGACAGCAAGATTCGACGCAAAGCATTGCCAAGTGTATGACCGAAACCGCGCTCCAGTGGCTCTAAAGTCACCTTAGCATGTGTCTTGCTCATTTCTTCAACTTGAATATGACGCGGTGTCAAAAATTCGTTTACTGCGCGCTGCATAGCTGCCCCTTACGATGCTCTATTATTTAGAGTAAAGTTCCACAATTAGGTTTTCGTTGATCTCTGCTGGTAAATCAGCGCGCTCAGGAACAGATTTAAATGTTCCTTCCATCTTAGTAGCGTTCGCATCGATCCAAGAAGAATCTCCACGATTGCCAGCAAGAGCAAGTGCACTTTTAATACGATCTTGGTTCTTTGCTTTTTCACGAACAGCGACAACGTCACCGCTTTTAACCATGAAAGAAGCAACATTAACGACAGTGCCGTTAACCGTAATCGCTTTATGTGATACCAACTGACGAGATTCTGCACGAGTTGAACCAAAGCCCATACGATAAACAACGTTATCTAGACGAGATTCAAGCAACTGAAGCAGGTTTTCACCTGTTGCGCCTTTACGACGTGCAGCTTCTTTGTAATATCCGCGGAATTGCTTTTCAAGAACACCGTATAAACGACGAACTTTCTGCTTTTCACGCAATTGTAGACCGTAGTCAGATAAACGACCACGTCCTGCGCCGTGTACGCCAGGCTTAGTTTCTAGCTTACACTTGGAGTCTAATGCGCGAACGCCGCTCTTCAAGAATAAGTCAGTGCCTTCGCGACGAGACAGTTTACATTTAGGACCAATATAACGTGCCACTATTCTGTCTCCTTATACACGACGTTTCTTAGGCGGACGACAACCATTATGAGGAATCGGCGTCACGTCTGTGATGTTGTTAATCTTGTAACCACATGCATTTAATGCACGTACCGCAGATTCACGACCTGGACCAGGACCCTTAACTTCAACATCAAGGTTCTTTAATCCATATTCTTTAGCAGCTTCACCAGCTCGCTCTGCAGCAACCTGCGCAGCGAATGGAGTGCTTTTACGTGAACCACGGAAACCAGACCCACCTGCGGTTGCCCATGAAAGAGCATTACCTTGGCGATCGGTAAGAGTTACGATGGTATTGTTAAAAGAGGCATGAATGTGGGCGATACCGTCCGCAACCTGCTTTTTAACTTTCTTCTTAGTACGAGAATTTCCTGGCTTAGCCATATTCTACATTCCTACTTTTAATATCAACACTGCAACCTAAACAATGACAATGCAGCTACACTAAAAGCCAACCCGTAATTACTTACGGATTGGTTTGCGAGGACCCTTACGAGTACGCGCATTTGTTTTAGTGCGTTGGCCACGAACTGGAAGACCGCGACGGTGGCGTATGCCACGGAAGCAACCCATGTCCATCAATCGCTTGATGTTCATTTGTTTTTCACGACGAAGATCACCTTCAACCGTCAATTGACCTACTTCATTACGAAGTTCATCAAGTTGGGCTTCAGATAGATCAGCAATTTTAATCGTTTCAGCAATTCCAGTACTAGCACATAACTGCTTCGCGGTAGAACGACCTACGCCAAATACGTAAGTCAGAGAGATAACCGCGTGCTTGTTATCAGGAATGTTGACACCGGCGATTCGGGCCATGTCTAACTCCAATCAGTTTTTGCTTATAAAGGGCGCAAGATAATATATGTGACTCACATTAAATGCAAGCACATATTCTTAAACACCACCAATGGTCAAAACTATTATTAGCCTTGACGTTGTTTATGCTTAGGATCTGCAGTACAGATCACTCGCACACTACCGTTACGACGAATCGTCTTACAATTACGGCAGATTTTTTTTACAGAAGCACGTACTTTCATGACGATCTCCTATCAATTCAGCCTGTTAGCGCGCAGCGCCACCAGAACCGAAATTCTTTAAATTTGATTTCTTCATCACTGACTCATACTGATGAGACATCAAGTGCGATTGCACCTGGGACATAAAGTCCATCACCACCACTACAACAATCAATAAAGAAGTACCACCGAAGTAGAAGGGTACATCAGCCAAGACGACTAGCATCTGAGGCATCAAGCACACTGCTGCGATATACAAGGAGCCAAACAAAGTTAACTTACCCAATACACCATCGATATAGTTGGCAGTTTGTATTCCTGGACGAATCCCTGGAATAAAAGCACCTGACTTCTTCAAGTTCTCTGCAACATCTTTAGGGTTAAACATTAACGCCGTATAGAAGTAACAGAAAAAGATGATACCGGCTGCAAACAAAACGATATATAGCGGTTGACTAGGTCCTAGCGCTAAAGATACATTCTGCAACCACTCCATCCCTTCACTCTGACCAAACCACTGTCCGATTGAAGCGGGGAATAATAACAGACTTGAAGCAAAAATAGCAGGAATAACACCGGCCATATTCAATTTCAATGGTAAATGGCTTGTCTGTGCTGCAAATACCTTACGACCTTGCTGGCGTTTTGCGTAATTAATGGTGATACGACGCTGTCCTCGTTCAACGAAAACAACAAACGCAACAACCATTACCGCAACAATCGCAACTCCTAACAACACAAGGATGTTTAAGTCCCCTTGACGTGCTGATTCGAAACTTTGACCGATAGCGCCAGGCAAGCCTGCAACGATACCTGCGAAAATCAGTATGGAGATGCCGTTACCGATGCCACGTTCGGTGATTTGTTCACCCAACCACATCAAGAATACAGCACCGCATACAAATGACGGAATAGCACCCAGATAGAAATCCATGCCAGAGCTAAAGGTTATACCCTGCCCCGCTAGACCGACTGACACACCAGTTGCCTGGATAGTAGCCAACAATACAGTGCCGTAGCGCGTATATTGCGTGATCTTGCGGCGACCAGCTTCACCTTCTTTCTTCAGCTGTTCTAGCTGGGGGCTCACTGCCGTTAGCAATTGCATAATAATAGAAGCAGAAATGTAAGGCATGATGCCAAGCGCAAGAATACTCATGCGCTCTAATGCACCACCCGAAAACATATTAAACATACTCAAGATCGTGCCTTGATTCTGTTCAAACATCTGCGCTAATTGATCAGGGTTAATTCCTGGTACAGGAATATGTGCCCCAATTCGATATACGATAATCGCTAAGAATACAAAGCGGATCCGAGCCCATAGCTCGGTTAATCCACTTTGCATGCCTTGCGGTAGTGAGCCTTTAGCCATTTAGTCCTCGATCTTCCCACCGGCAGCTTCAATAGCAGCCTGAGCACCTTTAGTTACTTTCAAACCTTTGATAGTAACAGCTTGTTTGATTTCACCTGACAAGATTACGCGAGCACGCTTAATCTTATCGCCGATGATATCTGCAGCTTTAAGAGCTGCTAAATCTACGATGTCGCCTTCTACTTTAGTCAATTCGTTTAAACGAACCTCAGCGGTATACTGAGCTTGACGTGAAGTAAAACCAAATTTTGGCAAACGACGTTGTAAAGGCATTTGACCGCCTTCAAAACCAGGTGCAACTTTACCACCTGAACGCGATTTTTGTCCTTTATGGCCACGGCCGCCAGTCTTACCAAGACCAGAACCGATACCACGACCTACACGCTTACGTGCAGTCTTAGCACCTTTACCAGGGCTGAGTTCATTAAGACGCATCTTATTATCCCTCTACCTTAAGCATGTATTGAACCTTGTTGATCATGCCACGTACTGACGGAGTATCTTCCAACTCTACAGTGTGACCGATCTTACGAAGGCCTAGACCTTTAATGGTCGCGCGATGCTTCGGCAATTTGCCGATTGAGCTACGCAATTGTGTTACCTTAACGGTTTTCTTAGCCATGATGCCTTACCCCAGAATATCTTCTACGGATTTACCACGCTTGGCTGCAATCTGTTCAGGTGACTTCATTTGATTCAAGCCATTGAAAGTTGCGCGAACAACGTTAACTGGGTTTGTAGACCCGTAACATTTTGCCAATACGTTTTTAACACCACACATTTCTAAAACTGCACGCATTGCACCACCGGCAATAATACCAGTACCTTCTGATGCTGGTTGCATGTAAACCTTAGAACCGCCGTGGCGTGCTTTAATTGGATACTGAAGAGTCGTACCATCTAGTTCTACCTGGATGATATTACGCTTAGCTGAATCCATTGCTTTCTGGATAGCAGTTGGAACTTCGCGTGCTTTACCACGACCAAAACCAACCTTACCATTTCCGTCGCCAACTACAGTCAAAGCAGTGAAGCCGAATATACGACCCCCTTTTACTACTTTTGCAACTCGGTTCACTTGAACCAGTTTTTCCTGCAGATCGCTTTCGTTACGCTCATTGCGTTCATTATTTGCCATTGTCTCTACCCCTTAGAATTCCAAGCCGCCTTCACGGGCTGCATCAGCCAGGGCCTTAACGCGACCATGGTATTGGAAACCAGAACGGTCGAAGGCAACCTTAGTGACACCAGCAGCTTTAGCGCGTTCAGCGATAAGCTGGCCGACTTTAGTTGCTGCTTCAACGTTACCAGTAGCAGTTGTACGCAGATCCGCTTCAACAGTAGAGGCTGTAGCTAACACTTCAGCACCACTGGAAGAAAGAATCTGAGCATAAATGTGTCTGGGTGTACGATTTACACACAGACGTACTGTACCCTTCTCGCGAATACGCATACGAGTTTTACGGGCACGGCGTAAACGAGCTGTTTTCTTCTCATTCATGAGCCTAGACCTTATTTCTTCTTAGCTTCTTTGCGACGCACATTTTCGTCAGCATAACGAACACCTTTACCTTTATAAGGCTCTGGTGGACGGTATCCACGAATTTCTGCGGCTACTTGACCAACCTGTTGCTTATCAACACCTGAAATTACGATCTCTGTTTGAGATGGTACTTCAGCTGTAACGCCTTCAGGTAACTCATAATCCACTGGATGTGAGAAACCTAAACTCAGATTGACGACTTTTCCAGAAGTTTTGGCACGATAACCAACGCCCTGAAGAATTAGCTTCTTCTGGTAGCCTTGAGTTACGCCAACAACCATATTGTTCACTAAAGAACGGAAAGTACCAGCCATAGCCATGGCCGCTTTATCACCGTTTTTTGGAGCGAAAACAATATTGTTTTCTTCTTGTTTAATTTCTACAGATGAATGGATGTTCATCTCTAGAGTGCCCTTGCCGCCTTTAATCGCGATTTTGGACTCCGCTAGTGTTACTTCAACACCAGCCGGGATAGCTACGGGAGCTTTTGCAATACGTGACATTGTAAATCCCCTTAGAAGACGGTAGCAATAACTTCGCCGCCGATGCCTTGAGCACGAGCTGCACGATCAGTCATTACACCTTTCGAAGTGGATACGATGGCAACACCAAGACCAGCTTCTACTTTTGGTAGAACAACTGTGCCTTTATATTGACGTAAACCAGGACGACTAACACGTTTGATAGTCTCAATTACTGGCTTACCTTCGTAGTATTTAAGGTCAATATTAAGGCTTGGTTTAACATCGCCTTCAACTGCAAACGCAGCAATATAACCTTCATCTTGTAGCAACTGGGCTACAGATACTTTTAACTTAGAAGACGGCATACTCACACTCGCATGACCAGCCAATTGGCCGTTGCGAATACGAGTTAGCATGTCCGCTAAGGGATCTTGCATACTCATTTAAAATTCCTCTGTTGTACAGCGCCCTAAAAAGTGTAAGAAAGAGTGCCATTACGACACTCTTCTCGCACTAATCGGAATTGCTTACCAACTAGCTTTTTTCAGGCCAGGAACGTTACCTTTCATGCCTTCTTCACGTAGTTTAATACGGGAAAGCTTGAATTTACGGTATACGCCATGTGGACGACCTGTGATTTGGCAGCGGTTACGTAAACGGCTCTTTGAAGAATCACGTGGAAGCTTTTGCAATTGAATTTGCGCAGCCCAACGATCTTCGTCAGAAGAATCAACGTTTAAGATAATCGCCTTCAGTGCAGCGCGTTTCTCAGCGTGTTTAGCTACTAGCTTCTCACGTTTCGCTTCGCGCTGTTTCATACTGATCTTAGCCATGAGACTTACCCTTAGTTACGGAACGGGAAGTTCAATGCTTTCAATAAAGCATGACCTTCTTCGTTCGTATTAGCTGTAGTAGTGATAGTGATATCCATACCGCGAATCTTATCGACTTTGTCGTATTCGATTTCTGGGAAGATAATCTGTTCTTTCACGCCCATGCTGTAGTTACCACGGCCGTCGAATGATTTACCATTCAAGCCACGGAAGTCACGTACACGAGGAAGCGAGATGTCGATTAGACGATCAAGGAATTCCCACATACGATCTGCGCGCATGGTTACTTTACAGCCAATTGGGTAGCCGTCACGTACTTTAAAGCTTGCAACAGACTTGCGAGCCTTAGTAACAACTGCTTTTTGACCTGACATTGCTTCCATATCGGAAACGGCGTTATCAAGAAGTTTTTTATCGCCTAGCGCTTCACCAACACCCATGTTTAGGGTGATTTTAGTAACGCGTGGCACTTCCATAACGTTTTTGTAACCAAACTCTTCAGTCAACTTGGCTACAACATCTGATTTGTACAGTTCTTTCAAACGTGACATATCTGCTTCTCCTAGTTGCTTTAAGCGATTACTTCGCCGGTTGATTTGAAAACACGCACTTTAGTCTCGCCTTCAACTTTAAAGCCAACACGGTCGGCTTTTTCAGTCTTCGGGTTCCAGATTGCAACGTTAGAAACTTGAATTCCAGCTTCTTTTTCAACGATGCCACCTGGCTGCTGTAGCTGCGGGTTAGGCTTTTGGTGTTTTTTCACCATGTTAATGCCGGTAATGATAACACGATTGTCGGCAAGTACTTTAACTACTTTGCCTCGTTTACCATTATCTTTTCCAGCAATAACAATTACTTCGTCATCTCTACGAATTTTTAACATGCTATCTCTACCCCTATAACACTTCTGGTGCTAGGGAAATGATCTTCATGAACTTCTCAGATCGAAGTTCACGAGTCACTGGCCCAAAAATACGGGTACCGATAGGTGCATCTGAGGCATTTAACAATACTGCAGAATTCGTATCGAAGCGGATGATAGAACCATCCGGACGACGAACACCTTTACGTGTACGAACAACAACAGCTGTAAGTACTTGACCCTTCTTAACTTTACCGCGTGGAATTGCTTCCTTAACGGATACCTTAATAAGGTCGCCTATGCGGGCATAGCGACGGTGTGAACCGCCTAAAACCTTAATACACATTACACGTTTGGCGCCGCTGTTATCAGCAACATCCAGCATTGATTGTGTTTGGATCATGCCATTTGCTCCTAGTAACTGCGCTAAACCTTAACGGCGCGCTCATCAACAGTAACCAACGTCCAAGTCTTTGTTTTAGACAATGGACGAGATTCCTTAACAGTAACCACGTCACCAATTTGGCATTCGTTGTTCGCGTCGTGTGCGTGTACTTTCGTAGAACGCTTCACGAATTTCTTGTAGATCGGGTGCTGAACACGACGCTCTACAAGAACAGTGATGGTTTGATCCATCTTATCGCTTACAACCTTACCAGTAAGGGTGCGTGCAGTAGTTTGTTCACTCATGATTATTCACCTGCCTTCTGAGCTAGCACGGTCTTTACTCGAGCTATGTTACGACGCGTCTGCTTGATTAGATGAGATTGACCCAACTGACCAGTAGACTTCTGCATGCGCAACTTAAATTGATCGCTCAACAGCTCTTCTAGCTGAGTTTGTAACTCAGCTACTGTCTTATCTTTTAAATCGATCGCCGTCATCACATCACCGTCCGTTTAACGAATGTCGTAGCAATAGGCAATTTAGCCGCTGCAAGTTCGAACGCTTCACGAGCTAATTCTTCACTCACACCTTCCATTTCGTATAAAACACGACCTGGTTGGATCTGGCATACCCAGTATTCTACGTTACCCTTACCTTTACCCTGACGAACCTCAAGAGGTTTGCTGGTAATCGGCTTATCAGGAAAAATGCGAATCCAGATTTTCCCGCCACGCTTGATTTTACGAGTCATTGTACGACGCGCAGCTTCAATTTGACGAGCTGTAATGCGACCTCGGCCAGTAGCCTTAAGGCCATACTCACCGAAGCTCACTTTACTTCCGCGAGCCAGGCCACGGTTGCGGCCCTTCATCATTTTGCGGAACTTTGTACGTTTTGGCATCAACATGGTTAAAAACCCCTATGAACGGCCGCCTTTCTTTTTGCCTTGGTTTTTAGCACGGTTTCGAACTTCTTCGATACCACCCAAGACTTCACCTTTGAAGATCCATACTTTTACGCCGATAACGCCGTAAGTAGTATGTGCTTCGCAAGTACCATAATCGATGTCCGCACGTAGTGTGTGCAAAGGAACGCGTCCTTCACGATACCACTCAGAACGAGCGATTTCAGCACCACCTAAACGACCACCAACTTGAATCTTGATACCTTCAGCACCGCCACGCATAGCATTCTGAACGGCGCGCTTCATAGCACGACGGAACATAATACGACGCTCTAGCTGGCTAGCAACGCTTTGCGCTACTAATTTAGCATCAAGATCTGGTTTGCGGATCTCTTCAATATTAATGTGTACCGGAATACCCATCATATCAGTGATTTCTTTACGTAGTTTTTCTACGTCTTCGCCTTTCTTACCAATCACGATGCCTGGACGGGCAGTGTGAATAGTAACTTTCGCATTTTGCGAAGGACGTTCGATAACTACTTTGCTTACTGAAGCTTTAACAAGACGTTTCTCAATAAGAGTACGTACTTGGATATCAGTTAACAAATTATCTGCATATTTGTCGCTTCCGGCATACCAAACACTATTATGGTCTTTGGTGATACCGAGACGAATACCAGTAGGATGTACTTTCTGACCCATCTTCGGCTCCCTATTTCTCAGACACTTTAACAGTGATGTGACAAGAACGCTTCAATATACGATCAGCACGACCCTTGGCACGCGGACGAATGCGTTTCATGGTAGTACCTTCGTCAACGAAAACAGTTGAAACATTCAACTCATCTACGTCAGCGCCTTCGTTATGCTCAGCGTTAGCGATGGCAGATTCCAACACTTTCTTCATTAAGTCAGCACCCTTTTTAGGGCTAAACTCAAGAATAGTTAACGCTTCAGAAACATTTTTTCCGCGGATTTGATCCGCAACTAGACGTGCCTTTTGGGCAGACAGTTGAGCTCCACGTAATATAGCGGCTACTTCAGACATACAATTAACCCCTTTATTATCGTTTAGCTTTCTTATCTGCAACGTGACCTTTATAGGTACGTGTCACAGAAAATTCGCCTAGTTTATGTCCAACCATGTCTTCAGTTACGAAAACAGGCACGTGTTGACGACCGTTATGTACGGCAATGGTCAGTCCTACGAACTCCGGAAAGATCGTAGAGCGTCGAGACCAGGTTTTAATCGGACGTTTCTCGCCCGATTCTAACGCTGACTCTACCTTTGTCATCAAGTGGTGGTCTATAAAAGGACCTTTTTTTAATGAACGTGGCACAGCTCAATCCTCTTTTTAATTTACTTCGCTGAACGGCGACGTACGATGAGTTTATCAGTACGTTTGTTCGAACGAGTCTTATAACCCTTGGTAGGCATGCCCCACGGAGATACTGGGTGACGACCACCCGATGTACGACCTTCACCACCACCATGTGGGTGATCAACTGGGTTCATAACAACACCACGAACCGTTGGACGTACGCCTCTCCAGCGTGAAGCACCTGCTTTACCAAGCTGGCGCAAGCTGTGTTCGCTATTCCCTACTTCACCTAAAGTAGCGCGACATTCGGATAATACTTTACGCATTTCTCCAGAACGTAGACGCAAGGTGCAGTAAGTACCTTCACGAGCAACAAGCTGAGCAGATGTACCAGCAGAACGAGCGATTTGAGCACCTTTACCAGGCTTCAATTCGATGCAGTGTATCACACTACCTACTGGAACATTACGCAATGGCATAGAACTACCTACTTTAATAGGAGCATCTTCACCAGAACGTACTTCATCACCTGCTGAAAGACCTTTAGGAGCGATAATGTAGCGGCGCTCACCGTCTAGGTATTTCAACAATGCAATGTTAGCACTGCGATTTGGATCGTATTCTAAACGCTCAACAACAGCTGGAATGCCGTCTTTGTTACGTCTAAAATCGACTAAACGATAGTGTTGCTTATGACCACCACCGATGTGACGAGTAGTAATTCGACCGTTGTTGTTACGACCGCCACTCTTGCTTTTCTTCTCTAGCAAACCAGCGAATGGCTTACCTTTGTGAAGTTCAGCGTTAACTACCTTAACCAGATGACGACGGCCAGCTGAAGTCGGTTTAGTTTTTACTAATGCCATTACCTTAGCTCCTTATTCTGCGTCAGCGAAGTCAATGTCCTGACCGGCTGCCAATGTAACGTATGCTTTACGCACGTCGTTACGCTTGCCCATGCCGCGTGCAGTACGCTTAGTTTTGCCTTTTTGATTCAAGACCTGAACATTTTCAACTTTAACATCGAACAATGCTTCTACAGCTTTCTTGATTTCAGGCTTTGTAGCATCTGGTGCTACCACGAAGGTATATTGACCTTGCTCTGCGATAACTGTCGCTTTCTCAGAGATACGTGGGCCCATTAATACTTTATAGATACGTTCCTGGTTCATCCTAAGTTCTCCTCTAATTTCTTAAGAGCAGAGACTGTTACCAATACTTTATCAAAGGCAACTAGACTTACCGGATCAACTGAACCCGCTTCAGTAACTGCAACGTGTGGAACGTTACGAGAAGCTAAGTAAAGTTTTTCATCCAGATCTTCAGCAATGATCAGTACGTTGCTTAACTGCAACTCAGCCATCTTTGCAACGAAGTCTTTAGTTTTGTGAGAATCCATAGTGAATTCTTCAGCAACAACCAAACGCTCTTGACGAACTAATTCAGAAAGAATGCTCTGCATCGCTGCGCGATACATCTTTTTGTTAACTTTTTGCTCGAAGCTACGTGGGCTAGCGGCGAATGTAACACCACCTTTGCGCCAGATAGGACCACGAGATGTACCAGCACGAGCTCGGCCAGTACCTTTTTGACGCCATGGCTTAGCACCACCGCCGCTTACAGCTGCGCGGTTTTTCTGGGCTTTTGTACCTTGACGAGCAGTAGACAGGTATGCCGTAACAACCTGATGTACTAAGGATTCATTGTATTCGCGACCGAAAGCAACTTCGGAAACAGATACAGTGGCACCACTGTTTGTTGTCAGTTCCATAGTTGTTCTCCTAGCGCTTAACTTTAACAGCTGGTTTAACGATCAGATCACCGCCGGTAGCGCCGGGTACTGCACCTTTAACCAACAACAAGCCGCGTTCAACATCGACACGAATGATCTCTAGATTTTGAGTAGTTACCTGCTCAGAACCCATGTGACCTGCCATTTTCTTACCTTTCCAAACACGACCAGGAGTTTGACACTGACCGATTGAACCAGGTGCACGGTGAGACAATGAGTTACCGTGTGTAGCATCTTGCATTTGGAAATTCCAACGCTTAACACCACCTTGAAAACCTTTACCTTTAGAGGTACCGGTTACATCAACTTTTTGACCGTCTTCGAAACGAGAAACAGTAAGCTCAGTGCCTACAGTAAACTCTTCTTCTGTACGGAATTCCAAAAGACCACGACCTGCTTGAACACCCGCTTTAGCGAAGTGACCAGCTGCTGGCTTTGAAACGCGAGAAGCTTTCTTCTCACCATAAGTAACCTGAATAGCTTGGTAGCCATCAGTTTCTTGAGTTTTGATCTGTGTAACTAACTGAGATGGAACCTCAATTACTGTTACTGGGATAGCTTGACCATCCTCAGAAAAAACTCGGGTCATGCCAGCTTTCTTGCCGACTAAACCTATAGTCATAACATTTTCCTCTAGTGTACGGGGCTAAAACCCGCTATGGCCGCTCTAATCAATCACAATGATTTCAATGAGCGTTACACAAGAACTGTGTGTGATTAAAAACCAAGTATAAATACTTGATTATTAACCTAAGCTAATTTGAACTTCCACGCCGGCAGCCAAATCAAGCTTCATTAACGCATCAACTGTCTTCTCAGTTGGCTCAACAATGTCAAGCATGCGCTTATGTGTACGGATTTCATACTGATCACGAGCGTCTTTGTTGACGTGTGGTGAAACCAATACAGTAAAACGCTCTTTACGAGTAGGTAGTGGGATAGGACCACGAACCTGAGCGCCTGTACGTTTAGCAGTTTCAACAATCTCCTGAGTCGAAGAATCGATCAGACGATGGTCAAACGCTTTCAAACGGATACGGATACTTTGATTTTGCATTCGTTCCAGTCTCCAATTAATGTTAGATGCAGCCGAACACCCTTCGAAAAGGGAGGCGAATTGTATGCTTCTGTTCAAAAAGTGTCAAGCGCACAAAAAGAAAGGCCCTCTCCCCAACATGGGAAGAAGGCCTTTCTTGCTATAAAGCCTTAAATAATCAACAACTTACGTAAATTAATTATTTTCAGCCGATGCTGAATTTTGATAACAAAACTCAGCATTTACCAGCAATGAAGCTAAAGACGCTATTAAGCGATTACTTTACCAACAACACCAGCGCCTACAGTACGACCACCTTCACG